>QFCE01002180.1_pt1 | contig 102355 bp, 97 predicted proteins | sample 5346091 | NCBI WGS metagenome assembly QFCE01 (sample SAMN09062252, study PRJNA434731) | Human gut metagenome, whole genome shotgun sequencing project. | isolation source: stool timepoint A chromium assembly | host: Homo sapiens | collected 2015
GCTCTCCTTCTAAAAACCGCTATTATCAACTAATTGTTGTGACATAGCCAAAAATAATTGCATGGACATTATCAAGAACATTGGAAGTGGAAGAAGTATTGAAATGTATAGAGATGGCTAGAAAGCGGAGAAAAACAGCGAATCCTGTAATTATTCATTCGGATAGAGGAGTACATTATACAAGCAAACTTTATAAAAAATTAACAGCAGGACTGATTCTAAGTTATTCAAAAAAAGGCACACCATGGGATAATGCATGTATAGAATCTTTTCATTCAGTAATTAAAAGAGAATGGTTAAATCGTACTTTGATTTATGATTATGATCATGCATATGATTTGTGTTTCGAATATATTGAAACATTCTACAACACGATACGAATTCATAGTCATTGCGGTTATGAATCGCCAAATCAATATGAGAATAATTATTATTCAAAGCATTAGAATTTAAAATTTATCTATTTTATGAGTCCTTTTTCTTGACATAGTACCAATATTAGAAGAAAAAGATCAGACAATACGAATGAATACATATCGATTGAAATATCAGAAAATAGCAGTCAAAGTGATACAACACGCAAGACAGGTAACGCTTAGTTTTAGCAGTGCCTACAAAAATAAAACTCAGTTTACTCAGTACTGGAATAAAGTGTTGCAGATTTAACGTTTTGAACCTATATTTTAAAAAATCAGCAATGTCTGATATCCTTTTATATACTCATTTCAAACCATTCGAAACCAAAATGAAAAAGATTAGCCGATTTGGATCCATCAACAAGGCTAATCTTCTTTTATTATCTTTTCATGAATAATTCAGGTATAGTATTTTTAAATCTCTCATTTCTGGCAAACAATTTGGCAAACTTTTTATTAAATCAAAACCTGAGATTTTATTTCTCTGTTTTTTTAATCCTCAATAATTCTTTCAGGATGATTTCGTTTCATATACAAATAGAGTGCATATCTAGGAATTTCATAAATATTCTTATACTTCTTATCCCTAATAAAATCATGCACTAATTTTAAATCATCAACATTCTTACAATAAGTTAATGTAACAATCTTCGATCAATAAAATCAAATTCTTCAAGCATCTCTTTTGTTTCTAAATATAATTCTTTATAATTCATTGATTATCCACTAAACACATCAATCATATCCACAAACCACTTTAAATCATTCATATTCTTAAAACTATGAGCGTCAATATAAAGTCTTCCATCCTCATTCAAGTTTATTGAAAACTTATGATTTGATAAAGCAATAATTTGCTCTAGTCGATTCGAATCCAATATCTCAAGAACTAATTTTTCATCTCCACAAGTCAAATTAAACTTCTTATCAAATGTCTCATATCCAGTTTTAATACTTTGTTTATCCAATGCATTACAAGGATATATAGTTAGCCACGTATTAAACTTTTGGTCAAGCTTACACAACAACCGTTCACCCGTATAAACTGTATTTTCATTCTTTTCCTACAAGCCAGTCTCATCACGCAAGACCTCTGTCTCATCTGTGAGTTTAATGGTACAAAACTCTACAGAAAAACCTTTATATTTACCTTGTACATATCCATTGCCGCTACAATAATCATGTTTAGGTAAAAGAATATTCGTATCGCTAACATTAAGCATATGAGTATTTGGATTAAATTGCACATCCTCAAAGAATTCTTTTATAATCTCATCCATACCAGATGCGGTACTCTCCCCCTTATCCTTGATCATCTGTTCTAAGCCAAGAATCACATATCCAATAATAACTAAAACAAGATTACCACCAAACACAATACCCACTAACGCAATCAATAATCCTAGTATAGACAACAATCTGTTACCCATACCATTCATCTCCCTTCACTCCCATATTAACAAGCCCACAAATACATCTCAAACAATGCACTAAATTAGTCAAAATATAGAAAAAGAAGGTCAATGATCACTGGCCTTCTTTCATTAATTAGTTCCTTTTACTGTGCATAGCGCTTTAAATAATCTACATCTAAAATGAATATATAAAAATAGATAGGGATAAATCAACCTTTAAAAGTCATAGGGATTTTGACTCTGAGATAGAGATGACCTTTAAACACTTTTAGGGTTTACTTTCCCTATCTTTTTGTTACAGTATTTTTAGAAGGGATTGGACGTAAAAAAAAGGTAGAAATCCAGCACCGATCAAAGTTGTGATTTCTACCCGTCCTCTTAGACAATTATATGATACTGAAAATTACCAACGACTTCAACCTGATTTTGAATAAAGATGATTATCAAGCTTTTGTTAATGCGATCGATTTGCTGTCTTTACATTGTCCTGTTTGTGGTGTCGTTGGCCTTTTTATATTATATGGACACTACACAAGATTTGTGATCATTGATGATCTTTCCAGTGGTGAGTGTAAGATTCAAATTCATGTTCAGCGTATCCAGTGTACTCAATGTAAATCCACTCATGCCTTGCTTCCAACTAATTTTGTCCCTTATACTCAGTTCACTTATCTTTTCATTTACTATATTGTTACACTTGATGAGAATGATGATTTGATTACTTCTTTTGAAGTTGCTCTACAAACGATTCGTAAAGTTAAAGCTCGTGTAATCGAATTCTGGGATTCGCTGTTTCCAGACTGGAGAGATTTCAAGCAGGATGACTTGAAAATAGAATCTTTAAAGCGTCACAATATCCTCTTTGGATCCACTAGAAGCTATTGTAAACTTTGTGTACTGTCACCAACAGGGTCGCAACTTTGATTCTGATTTCTTTTGATATTATGTCATTGAAATCAGAAAGGAGATGATCTTATGATCGAAAATGATGCTTTCAAGCTGCTGTTAATCAATCTTTTTCACCTGAATCCTGATGATATTGCCAATATTCTCTGTACTACGTTCAATAAGATGATGGTTCTTGTTGTAACTCTTACAGATAAACATCAGGCTTGTCCTTACTGTGGGTTTACTGCGCCTAAAATCAAGGAATATGTAACCAAGGAGATCACTCATTCGGCTCTTACCACACAGAAATGCATAATAAAATACAGGGCAAGACGCTACAAATGCTCATGTTGTGGAAAGACCTATTATGAATTCAATCCTTTTGTCTTCAAATCTCAGAAAATATCGATCCTTACTGTACATAATATTCTGAAGGATCTGAAAGATTTCAATGAGACATTTACTTCCGTTGCCAGACGATATCATGTTTCTCCAACTTCTGTATCCACCATCTTTGATAAACATGTGGATATTGGCAGAAACCCACTTCCGGAAATCATTAATTTTGATGAGGTATATGCCTTTAAATCCGAAAAGAGTAAATATGTCTGTGTTCTTCTTGATTTTAAAAAACAGATTCCTGTTGATGTTCTTCCAAATCGTAAAAAGGAATATCTTTTAAACTACTTTCAAAAGATCCCTTTAGAAGAACGCAAAAAGGTAAAATACGCCTGTTCAGACATGTATGAAGTATATAGAGATGTCGTACATAAGGTGTTTCCATCCTGTTGTATGCTTTTGGATTATTTCCATCTTTCCCAAGATTTCCATAGGAAAATGAATGAGGTACGTATCAAAGTCATGAAGGGATATAAAGATAATAAGGCTTCAGATGAATATTATCTTCTCAAAAAATTCAACTGGCTGTTATTTAAAAATCCAGAAGATGAAGATAAATATGGAAGACTGTTTGATGTAGAACGTGAGCGTAAATACAACTCTCATTTTAAAAGCTATATGAACTACTATGATTTAAGAAAGAAACTGCTTGAAATCAATAATGATTTAACTATTTGTTACTCATTAAAACTAGAACTTGTAGACTTCTATTCAAAATCTACAATCGACAATGCGAAAGTAAATCTAGAAAATCTGATTCGCAGCTGCATTGATACAAACATTGATGAAATGATTGCCTTTTCCAACAATCTGATCAACTGGAAACAGGAAATCATCAATTCATTTACGATTGTAGGTACTGAATATAAAGTTGAAGCAGACAAAGGCCAGGTGGTAGTCTGCAATAAAAAAGTGAATAATGCGATCATTGAGAATCGAAACAAGATTATCAAGTGTATCAAGAACAACGCCAATGGCTACACCAACTGGTCTCGCTTCCGCAATCGTGTAATGTATGTACTCGACCCAAATGCTACATTTAGCCTGGAACCAAGGGAGAAATGATCATGGATGCACAAGACATTATTGAATTGATTGAATACTTCAGAAATCTTCAAAACAATGAAATGAAATTTGAAATTGAAGAACTACGAGGATACATTGACATAAGATTCGAAGAATTATATGACAAGTTAACTGAATACATTGATTTCAATCATTCAAATCACCCATTATAAAAGAGCAGAGATATTGAAATCTCTGCTCCCTAGTTAATAATCCTTTAAATACACATAGGGTTTTCGGCCCTACAATTTTTGAAGCCAACTTTTAGTCGACCCTATCTAATTGCGGATTACCTCTAAAATTAAGATTTTATGATACACCATCGTAATAACGTTTTCTTCTCTTAATCCACGCAAGATACGATTGACACTGTTTCTTGTGGATACCCCACAGAAACTGGCAATATCATCGTTCGTGATTTGCAAATCAATAAATATACCTTTTTTAACTTGTCTACCAAATAACGGAATCAAATGATAGATAAATGCACACACAGCTCCATTTTTCCCATTCATTGTCATGAGTTGCTGTCGATAAATAGCTTCGGTCATCTTTTTACGATAATACGACTCTATATATGCATGTAATTCTTCATTTTCTTTCACATATTGTTCAAAGAATTTTCTGTTGATTCGATAGAAAGATGCCGTATCACTTTCGATACGAGCATGAAATGATGCCGTAGTCATTTTATTGATTTCATCTTTCAACAAAGAAATTATATCCAAACCTTTTAAATAAGTGATATTGAATTCACGCCCATCACATAAAACAATACTCACTTTCACAACACCATCTTTTAATACGTAAATATCTTCTTGGTCGTGTCCATCCATCATCAAATATGTATGTTTCTTTTTTATGACTTCAGGAAGATTCTTTTCTTCAAGAAAACTTAAAACTGACTCACTCATAAATAACCCCTTCTCAATACGTCTAATTATAACATACTCACCAATCCCATTTTTAGTAACATATGTCACGAGAGAATATAACATTTAAACGTTACACACTTAATATATCATACTTTTATAAACAACACACAACATCGATTAATTTCTACAAATAATTGTTAAAAAATATAAACGATGTAAAATACTACAATTATAAAATATCAATATTCTCTCCAGATAGAGCCTTATTCATACTTCTTACAGCACAGAATTTACCACACATACTACAAGTGTCACTATGATCATCTTCTGGCATACGAGATTGACGAATTGCTTTTGCGGTTTCTGGATCTAGCGCACACTCAAATTGCGCATCCCAATCTAGATTCTTTCTTGCGTCAGCCATCTTGTCATCAATATCTCGTGCTCCTTTAACACCTTTGGCAATATCAGCCGCATGTGCTGCAATCTTAGAAGCAATGATTCCTTGTTTTGTATCTTCAACATTTGGTAAAGCCAAGTGTTCTGCCGGTGTTACATAACATAAGAAGGCTGCTCCTGACATAGCTGCAACCGCACCACCAATAGCCGCTGTAATATGATCATAGCCTGGCGCAATATCTGTAACTAATGGGCCTAACACATAAAATGGAGCACCCATACAGATTTGTTGCTGAACCTGCATATTGGCCGCAACCTGATCTAATGGAACATGTCCAGGTCCTTCGACAATAACTTGTACGTTATGTTCCCAAGCACGTTTTGTAAGTTCTCCTAAACGAACCAATTCTTCGATTTGACAGACATCTGTGGCATCTGCTAAACATCCAGGACGACAAGCATCTCCTAAAGAAATCGTCACATCATATTTTTCACAGATATCCAAGATTTCATCATAGTATTCATAGAATGGGTTTTCTTCACCTGTCATTGACATCCACGCAAAGACTAAACTTCCTCCACGAGAAACAATATTCATTTTACGTTTGTGTTTTTTGATTTGATCAATCGTCTTTCTTGTGATTCCACAGTGCAAAGTAACAAAATCCACACCATCTTTGGCATGTAACTCGACTACATCCAAGAAATCCTTTGCGGTTAATGTATTTAAATCTCTTTGGTAGTGAATCACACTATCATATACAGGTACAGTACCAATCATAGCTGGACATTCAGATGTTAATTTTTGACGGAATGGTTGTGTATTTCCATGACTCGACAAATCCATAATTGATTCTGCGCCAAGATTTACGGCTGCCATAACTTTTTCCATTTCGACATCATAATCTTTACAATCTCTAGAAACCCCTAAGTTTACATTGATCTTCGTGCGTAACATACTTCCCACACCTTCAGGATTTAAAGATTTATGGTTTTTATTGGCCGGAATTACAACCTTACCACATGCGACTAACTCTCTTAGTTCTTCTTCTGTCATTTTTTCTTTTTGGGCTACAATCTTCATTTCTGGCGTAATAATTCCCTTACGCGCAGCATCCATCTGAGTGGTATATGTAGCGCCTGTACTTACTGTACCTTCATTTGTGTTCATTTTAAAATCTCCTTTTCCAAATGATTATTTAACGTGACAAAAAGTGGTGCCCCCATTTCGCCACAAAAAAAAGTGAGCAACCAATATAGGTATACTCACACTAAAAAGACAAAGTATTTCCCTACGTTGGCATTATCCAAATCAGGTTATAGGTCGAAAGTCATACTTTCCTCTCAGCCTGTACTACAAGCTCCCTTTTTTCATTTACATTTAAGTTATACACCAATTCTAAAAGATAGTAAAGATATAAGACATTTATTTTCGAACAGGCTTTTCTTCTTTATCCCAAATTCCAATTCCAGTAATGGCACAAATCATTGAGAAAATAGGAACGACAAAGATAAACCATGCGTATGGAATATAAGCTGTTGAGCACCCAAGTACGCCCATGACATAAATTGTCGCAACACCCCAAGGAACGATAGGCGCAGATAATGTCCCAGAATCTTCGAGTGTTCTAGATAATACTTTACGAGAAACATTCATATCTTCATAAGTCGATTCAAACGTTTGTTCAGTTACAATGATAGATACTGTTTGTCCGCCAGCTGTTAAGAAGTTCACGACATAACAATACACCAAAGTGACAAACACTAGTACTGTACGATTCTTTATAAATTTTAAAAGAACATTTTTTGCCAAAACATCCAAAATACCAGTAGACGTTATGACAGCTCCCATTACACTAGCAACCATAAATGTCACTAATAATTCAGACATAGAAAGTACACCACCACGATTCAACATTGGATCAACAATGGATACACCTGTTTCAATGCTGAAACCATTAAAAGCATAGTTCATTAAATCAACAAAGTTTACCCCTTGAAATACCATCGCAAAAGCAGCAGATACAACTACGGCTAAGCCCATTCCTAATAAGGAAGGTAATTTAAATACAGAAATCAAAATAACTAGAATAGCAGGTAAAATCAATAGAACATTGATATTGAAATGTTTAGATAGCGTATCTAAAATCAATTTTTGTTGGGCAAGGTCCATACTTCCACCACTATAATACAAGCCGGCAATTGTAAATAAGATCAAAGCGACTACAGCTGCAGGAAGTGTTGTATACTGCATAGAATGAATGTGAGCATATAAAGGTACTTTACTTACACCACTTGCTAAATTGGTTGTATCTGATAAAGGCGACATCTTATCTCCTAGCCACGCTCCAGAAACAACGGCACCTACAACTAATGGTACGGGAATACTTGTTGTAGCGGCAATTCCCACCATCGCAAGACCCATGGTTGCCACAGAACCAAAGGATGTTCCTGTAAATTCACTCGTTAGGGCACAAAGGACAAAAGCTAGAGGTACTAAGATCTTCGGTGAAATCACTTGCATACCATAATACATCAATGATGGAACGGTTCCACCGGCCATCCAGATTCCCACAAGCATACCGACCATAATGACAATCAAAAATGTCGGCATACACTCAGCCGCTGTTTTAATAATATTCTGTTCCACTTCACTCCATGGAATATTTAAAAATTTTGTGGTAATAACCGCAACGATCACACCCGCAAATACCGATAGTGTTGTATTGCATCCTAAGTTGATCATAATGATCAATACGGCAATAATAGCCAAAAATGAAACCACCGCAAATAGGGTTGTTGGCTGTTTTCTTTCTTTGTTCATATCAAATTTCCTTCTCTTTCATCTATAACAATTCGTCCTTTAGAAAGTCTAGAGCCGCTTTCATTCTTGCTTCTCTAAACGCAAATGATTTAAAACGATGCTCTGCTCCTTTGACAATAATACATTTTGCTCTTTCCTTAAAAATTTCTTTATACTTGTAACTACACTCACACGAAGCAGTAATGTCTTGATCTCCATGAATGGTACAAACATTTTTATCAAACAATGAAGCCTCTTTATAAGGATCGAGTGTACATGCATCTTGGTAAAATTTAAGGCTCAACTTCAATCCTTCCACATCTGCACATCCATCTTTTTCAATGTTTGAAACGTTCTGGCCACACAAAGTCAAATGTTCCTTCAAGTTATAAACTAAATCTGGTGCAGGGGACCATAACGACAATGCTTGAACTCTTTCTTTACATTGTCCTGCTACCATACTCGCTACGCATCCTCCTAGACTACATCCGTGAAGCGCAATTTTTTTAGAATCGACAAAATCTAAAGATTCGACATAATTCAACATGGCTTTCGCATCCAGAATCTCACTTGAAATAGTCATATCTTCAAAGCGTCCATCGCTTTCTCCGCTGCCATTCATGTCAAAGCGAACACTCGCAATACCAGCATCACACAATCTTTGAGATAACTCATTATGCACAAAATTTATTTCATTGCGATCATCACAAAATCCATGAAGTAGAATGACCATAGGCACTTTCGAACTTACATTGTCTGGCACATGAAGCATACCTCGTAATGTCAATCCATCCCGCTTAATTTCTACGTACTTCTGCATATATTTCCCTCCGTTTTGGGTATAATACCACAAAAAATATAATTTGTTTATACCTTTTTAACACATGTATACATTTTGAATACATCAATAGCCTCTTTGTTCATCAAGAGGCTATTTTTTCTTATATATTGTTGCGCTGTATCCCTCCACTTTTTTACTTTGATACATTGCCATATCGGCTCTGCAGTATAATTCATCAAAGGTCAATTCTTCTTTTCCATCATAAATGCAAGCGCCTAAACTCATTATAATCGGATGATCTTTTATAGATTCAATTTGGATTTGTTTCAAATTCTCAAACAAACGTTTAAAGAAAGCATTGGCACACTTACGTTCCGTAACACCTGGAATAAATAACGCAAACTCATCTCCACCAAGACGCATGGCTACATCTTTATCACGACACGATTTTTGTAGCGTATGCGCAATCGCAACAATGACCTCATCCCCAGCCATGTGTCCATACGTATCATTAATGGACTTAAATTTGTCACAATCCACTAAACATATCATGCCACTGACTTTGTTGTTTAAAACACGCTCAATCATCTTCTCTCTACTACGACGATTTGAAATTCCCGTCATTGTATCTGTTTGAGCTAAATATAATAATTTGTCTTCTCGCTTCTTTTGATCATCAATACATTCCGCATAATATAGAACATGGAGTAAACTTCCATCCTCATCATAATCAATCGGAATAAAACGGGCTCAGCACCAGCCAGAAATCTTACCATAGAAAACACTATCTATGGATTTTTTGCCTTGAAGCCTTGCTTCTAATGTCACAAGATCCATAAATTCAACTTCTCGATCTACATAATCAGCTTGACTGAATTTTCGATGAATCTAACAAATTTGATCCGTAAAATTATCTTCTATATCCTAAATTTCATATTTTCCTAAATACGTTAGAATTTGCGCTCCATTTTCACAATATGAAAGCGATTGGTTTTCACATTGATATAATGCATAGAAGTATAGATTTGTCCCAAGGCTGAATAGCCACTTAATTTTGCTTCACGCTTGAACTTATTTTGTGAATTCCGAATCTTTAAAAAAGAGATAACTAACGTTGCGATCATATCTAAGAATGTAGTTAAGCCCAAATGGTCATCAATCGGCGGATTGTCCACGCCAGAGAAACCACTGATTTCATTTTTATAGCGAATTGGACATATCACAAGACGCTTTACATTTTGAATCTTTAACGTATTATATGTATACACATGCTCATTTTTTATCGTTTCAACATCACGAATGATCACATTTTCTTTCTTACCAAAAGCTTTGTACCACCAATCGATGATATCCATATCAACGCCTTGTAGATAATCCATTTCGCTTTCAATGCCATGATGGCACCATTCATATGTATTATCGGTCACATGTTCCTTTTATTATCTTCAAAAATATAAATTCGATCACATCCAATATGTTTTCCAAAAAAACGAATAAACTCATTGATCTGTTCATCCGGTGTATCCAACATAAGCGCAGAACGCAGTGCTTTGATGACCAATTCATATCGTATGATTATCTACATATAGGTGATCTCTTTAAATATGATTCTTGACTCAATTAATGGAACGGATTTAACACCAGTCCAGAAATCTCGTATAGAACTTGTAAATGACCACATCAAACAATTATCATCCAATATCCAAAGACTTGATAAACTTATTGATTTAATGATTGAGCCATACGAAGACTATATTTCATTTCTGCGTCAGATACCTGGTGTTTCCAGAAACTCTGCCATTACAATTCTTTCTGAAATCGGTGTAGATATGAATCAATTCACCTCTACAAGACGATTAACTTCCTGGGCAGGTTTAACTCCATCAAGTAACCAGTCAACAGGAAAGAAAAAATCCGTACGCATTTCCAGAGCCGGAGTATATCTTAAACCATGTTTGGTTGAAGTTGCACATGCAGCAGTCAAAGATAAAAACCATCTTTACTACGCCAACAAATTTAATAAGATTTCAAAACGTCGTGGAAAGAAATGTGCTTTTATTGCGATTGCCAGAAAAATACTTGTAGGCGCATATTATATGCTTCTTACAGGAGAAATCTGGAATCCTGCAGATTTAGCAGAAGTTGAAACGCCAGTTGAACAAAGAATTAAATACGTAAATCAGATATTAAACAACTACTAGATATTGGACTTACAGTTGAAGAATTAACACTAATGATTCAGCAAAATGCCAATATTATAGCAACACAATAATCTTTATATTTGGGGAAAGGGGTTTTGCACCCTTTTGTACTTCTAACTTCTTGTTTTTATAAATTTTATTTTCAGATTAACCTCTTCTAAAACAATAACTTATTTATTACTAATATATAACCAAAACTTTCATTACACAAACAACCTAGGAAAAGAAAAAAAGTGTCATAAGACACTTTATCATTATTTACGGTTTGCGTTTACCGATTTCATGATTTGACGAATCTGTGCTTCACTAGGTTTACGTCCCATTTGTAAGAACATTGCACGAATCATCTTTTCATTAATAGGTGGATTTTCTTTAATTTCTTTTTCAAACTTCTTACGAGTGAAGTAGAAAGTAACCAAGCCACCAATGATGGCTCCCACTATCGTATAAAAAATTGATACACCCATATTTTAGTCAACCTCACTATCTACTCATCTATTTTACTATCTTTTTGGGGTTTTGACAATATGAATTGACCACTATATTCCGTTAAAATAACGGAAACAAAGATCAAAAGTCCCCCTAAAATCATAATTGGACTTTTCTCTTCATGCAACAATAAAAATCCAAATACATTCGCAAATAAGGATTCTGTACATAAAAGAACACTCGCACTTGATGCATCTGTATATTTTTGTGCCAAAGTCTGAAGTTGAAATGCCAAGAACGTTGCTACTATGATCATATAAGCACAACTCATGTACGCATGTGCAGTGATTGTTTGTGGTATCGTCTCTAAACTTAAGGCTAGTGGAATCGAAAGGATAGCCGCAACACTCATTTGTACAGCATTGATCGCAATTGAATTCGAATTTTCTGTCGCATACTCTAAAGATATGATGTGACACGCAAAGAAGAAGGCACATGCTAAAGATAGACTATCGCCAAAACTAAATGAGAAATACCCTTTAGATAAGCTTAGGCAGGCAATTCCTGCAAGACAAACAACACTTGCCGCAAGTTGACGATTGCTCGGTTTATTTTTCCATAATAGCCATACAATATAGGGTACAAGAACGACGTTGACAGCTGTTAAAAAGGCATTTTGACCTGTATTCGTTAAGAATAAGCCAAAGGTTTGAAACGCAAAAGCAAAGTACATTAAAACACCTGAAATACTTCCACGAAATAAGGCTTCCCTAGAAATCTTTACACGACTGACTAAACATACAATAATACTAACGATACTAGCGCCAATAAAACGAATCATTAAAACAGTAAAAGGATCAAATGTTTGCAAAGCTGCATCGGTCGCAATAAAACCGCCACCCCAAATGGCCGCAACCAAAAGGCATACTAAATTAGCTTGTTGTTTACTCATGCTTTTTCCTCATCAAATAAAGAGGGTTGTTCAAAATCATCTTGTTTGACCCAAGAACCATCCGTAATATTTTCAAGTGGTGAGACCCACTCAAACTTGTCTACTTTGCCTAGTGGTGAAGAGAATGTGGATTGGGCATTCATCAAACTGATTTCTTTGGCCTCAAAGCGCATAATATCTTCTGCATAAATTTCAAATGGTGTATTTAAATCAACCATATGTACATTTAATATCACATTTGGATTGGACTTCACTAACTTACAAATACGATTTCCTTTCGCCGGACGATTTAATGCCGCAATCTCCGTTTGTTTCATACGCTTTAAAGAAAGGGTTGTCGTAGAAACTAAGACTTGTTCCTCACGATTTTGACTAACACAAATAGAAGCTACGCAATCATCCTTTGATAGATTCATCGCCTTCACACCTTTGGATTTATTTGAAACCAACGGAATTTGTTCAACCGGATACATCAAGCCATAGCCTTGTTCACTTACCAGAATGACGTGATCATCTGGTTTATAAGATAAAGATACATTAATCATTTCGTCCATAGCCCCAATCTTCATACATGCCATTGTTTTATTAGAACGTGAAACTTCAAATTCTTTTAATTCAGTACGCTTGATCATACCATGACGACTTGCACTTATAACATGAACTCCTGTTTTAAAGGAATCCAATACATAGGCTGCGATAATTTTTTCACTTGAATCCATCTTAATATAATTTGAGATATGACCACCCAAATCTTTCCATTTTGCCTCTTCAATCTGATAAACCGGAATATATCCATATGTACCACGGTTTGTGAAGAAAACTAATGTCTGTAATGTATGACTCGCTCCGTAACAAACTAATGAATCTGTATCTTTTCGTTGTGTCATGGATTCACTAGAAGCATTATAGCTTCGCATAGATACACGCTTGATATAGCCATCACGCGTAATTGTGATCATACATTCTTCTTTGGAGATCATAGCCTTTTCATCAATTACGATTTCTTTCACTTCATGTACAATATCCGAAAGACGAGGTGTATTAAATTCTTCATTCACCTTTTCTAATTCTTCCACCATGACTTTATGAAGTTCATTCTTATTTGAAATGATTTTTTCTAATTGGACAATGTCACATTGTAGTTGTTTAAATTCTGCCTTTAATTCTTTAACATCTGTATTTGTTAAACGATATAAGCGCATTACGACAATGGCTTCTGCTTGTTTTTCTGTAAAGTCAAAACGTTCAATCAAATTCTTTTTGGCGTGGGCCTTATCTTTTGATTTACGAATGATACGAATGATCTCATCCATTACACTTACAGCTTTGATCAAGCCTTCTAATATGTGTGCACGATCTTTTTTAGAGGCTAAATCATATTTACTTCTACGAATCACTACATCTTCTCTGTGGTTGATAAAGGCATCTAACATCATGGCTAATGACATTTGTACGGGTGCCTTGTTCACAATCGCAATGACGTTGTAATTGTATGATATTTGAAGATCTGTATTTTTATATAAATAGTTTAAGATCTGTTCATCATTACTATCTTTTTTTAGATCCACGACAATTCTTAATCCCGTACGATCACTTTCGTCACGCACATCTAAAATGCCATCGATTTTTTTATTTAAACGAATCTCATCAATTTTCTTTACCAAGTTCGACTTGATTACTTCATAAGGAATCTCATGAATCACAATTTGTTTAATTGTACGTGTTGGTACAATTTCCACTTTAGAACGAATTAAAATACGTCCACGACCTGTTTTAAAGGCTTGTTTGATTCCGTCAAGTCCCATCACGATGCCGCCTGTAGGAAAGTCAGGACCTTTCACAAACTGCATCAATTCTTCTAATGAACAATCGGGGTGTGAAATACGATAAATACTTGCTTGTACAACCTCATTTAAATTGTGAGGTGGAATATTTGTGGCATATCCAGCTGCAATACCTGTAATACCATTGACTAATAAGTTAGGAAAGCGTGCTGGAAGTACAGTTGGTTCCATCTTCTCATCGGAAAAGTTGGGTGCCCATTCCACTGTATCTTTATCAATGTCCTGCAACAAAAAATCACTAATTTTGGCTAAACGCGCTTCTGTATAACGCATCGCAGCCGCCGGATCGTCATCGATAGATCCATTGTTTCCTTGCATGTCAATTAAAGGATTAGTAATCTTCCAATTTTGTGACATACGAACCATCGCATCATATACAGAGCTATCCCCATGAGGGTGATAGTTACCAATGACGTTACCGACTGTTTTTGCGGATTTATGATATGGCTTGTTGTAAGTATTCCCATCTTCATACATCGCATATAAAATACGTCTTTGTACTGGCTTTAAGCCATCTCTTGCATCTGGTAAAGCACGCTCTTGAATAATATATTTAGAATACCTGGCGAAACGATCGGCCATGATATCTTCTAAAGAATTCTTTAAAACATTATGTTTTACTTCTTTTTCTTTCACGCATTTACCTCCTTATAATCATCTTCTAGAGTAAATACAACATTGTCTTCGATCCAATTACGGCGAAGCTCTGCCTTATCTCCCATTAATTCAGTCACTCTTTTTTCAGCCATCATCGCATTTTCAATGGTCACACAAAGTAAAGTTCTTGATTCAGGATTCATTGTGGTATCCCAAAGCTGAGTGGCATTCATTTCACCAAGACCTTTATATCGTGTAATGGTGTAACCATTTTTTAATTCATTTTTTTTCTCATCTAATTCTTCATTTGTATATAAATAGTATTCTTTACCCGCCTTGGCAATCCGATATAGTGGTGGCAAGGCAATATACAACATTTCATGCGTAATTAAATCACGCATATAACGATAGAAGAATGTCAATAATAAGTTTTGAATGTGAGCTCCATCATCATCGGCATCGGTCATGATAATGACTTTATAGTAGTTTGAATCTTCAGCCGTAAAATTTGCACCTACACCAGCACCTAAAGCATGAATAATGGTATTTAATTCTTCATTCTTTTCGATAGCTTCAAGACTTGCCTTTTCTGTATTCAATACTTTACCACGCAAAGGAAGAATCGCTTGGTATTTTGAATCACGGCCCTGTTTTGCAGAACCACCCGCAGAATCTCCTTCGACTAGATATAATTCTTTTCTTCTGGCATCCTTACTTTGAGCCGATGCCAACTTTCCAGATAACACTCTTTCCGAACGATTTTTTCCTTTTCCATTACGAATATCGGCACGCGCTTTTCTTGCGGCATTACGAGCTTGAGCTGCCTTGATGATCTTACGTACTAGAGCATTGGCAACCTCTTTATTTTCTTCCAAGAAGTAACGAAGGTTTTCCGACACCACCGTTTCTGTTGCTGGCTTAGCTTCTGGAGTACCTAACTTTTCTTTGGTTTGCCCTTCAAATTGTAGATAATCTTCTGGAATTGTCAGATTGATGACTAATGTCAAACCTTCTCTGACATCATTCCCTTCAAATCCTTTATCTTTTTCTTTTAAGAAACCATTCTTACGAGCATATTCATTAAAGACTTTCGTAAAAGCTTGTTTCGCACCTGTTTCATGAGATCCGCCATCACGCGTACGAACCATGTTTGTGAATGAGAAAATGTTCTCTTGATATTCATCTGTATATTGGAAACATCCTTCTACAATGATCTGGTTACTTTCACCTCTAAAACTAATTGGATCATGCATTGGTGTATGATCTTGATTTACTTCTTCAATAAAGGCTTTTAATCCATCTTCATATTGGTAAACGACTTCTCTTTCCTCTTTTCGCTTATCGCGTACAATCATTTTTAACCCTTTTAATAAGAAAGCATCTTCTTGGGCTCGTTCACAAATGGTTGAATATGAAAAGTGAACCGATTTAAAAATAGATGGATCCGGTTTAAAGGAAACAATACTTCCGGTATGATTGGTTTTTCCTACTTTTTCAAGTTTTCCAATCTTACTTCCCCCGTTTTCAAAAGTCATACTCCATACATCTTTTCCATCATGTACCATAACTTTGCACCATGTACAAAGAGCGTTCACAACACTTGCACCTACACCATGCAAACCTCCAGCACTTGTATAGCCTCCATGACTTGTAAATTTACCACCAGCATGCAGAATGGTAAAAATAACTTGAAGTGTACTCACCCCTGATTTATGTTTTCCAACAGGCATTCCACGCCCGTGGTCTTCTACTGTAACACTGCCATCTTTTTCTAGTATAATTGTGATTTCATCGCCATAGCCATTTAAAGCTTCATCAATCGCATTATCGACAATTTCCCATACTAGATGATGCAGACCTTTTGAATCGGTAGATCCAATATACATTCCTGGACGCTTTCTTACGGCATCCAAACCTTCTAAAATAACGATACTACTTTCATCATATTGTTGTTTTGGCATACTATCCCTACTTTCCAACGTAATTTTTATTATATCAACAAATCAAAAAAAGTGCACATAAATTCCGTCAAATCCATCTCATTATACGCGCCGTATAGACACTATACATGTACATTTCAGGCATTTAACATACCTCATACTTAAACTATTTCAAGAGTTCCCATCATACTTTCTTGATTGTACCTAAATTCATTAAAGTGAGTTTCAATGCTCATTTTTGAATATATATTTTAAATCCACACTATTTATGTCAAATTATTAATTTTTCCATACAATTCTCGACTAAGTGGATCAAAACTGCTAAAATAAATTTCGAGGTGGAAGAGATGAAAACTATTTTATGTGTTTTTTTAGGTTACTTATTAGGATCTTTACCCTTCGCATTGATCATTGGTAAAGTTTTCTATCATACAGACATTCGCCAATATGGCTCAGGAAATCTAGGTGGAACGAACGCAGGAAGAGTTCTTGGAAAAAGAGCAGGAATTTCTGTCATTGTGTTTGATGTATTAAAAGTTGTTCTTGCGATTGCGATCGCAACACTAGTATCGAAAGTGGCTGGTATCTGGACAGGACTTGCCTGCTGCATCGGACATTGTTATCCAGTCTTCGCAAAATTCCATGGAGGAAAAGCTGTTAGTACAATGTTCGGCTTCTTGTTTTCTACAAGCATCTTCTTATTTCAAGACGCAAGCTACTTACTTGTACCATTTGGCATGTTTCTAGTTGTCCTATATCTATTTAAATATGTATCTTTGGCCAGTATGTGTGCAGCCATCGCAAGCAGCTTATATATTACGGCATTGATGCTAGGATTCAACGTGGAAAGCATTTCAGTTATTGTCGCAAGCTGGCTAATGACAGTTCTTGTAATTTACAGACATCGTACAAACATTGAAAAAATCAAAAAGGGTACAGAAAATACAATTTCATGGTTATAGAAAGTTTTTTAAGAAACTTTCTTTTTTTTTATGTCTTTTTCACATTGGAATCGTATCATAGTATGTATGAACTATTTATACTACGAATACAAATCCAGTACTGTTTGCACTGTTAAAGAAGATGAAAAGTTATACTACAAGAGTTTAAGCACGCAAAATTATTTAAACGAAAAATGCTTATTAAATGGATCCACCCTTAAAGGAAGACAAGAAGCCTTTGTGTATCAAATGAAAGTTAAAAAATATATTCCTGTTGTTGTATCCATTTCAAGAAAGGAGATCTACTTTCCCAACAAATCGAAAAAAGCACATGACTGTATCTGGATCAATTATGCCAATATTAAAGACGTCACTTACTTTGAGTCCACTTGCACAATCACATTTCATGATGGTTCCAAACTCGATTGTGAGCATCCCAAACGAATTCAACAAACGCTAAAACAAATTTTCCGCTACCTAAATAAAAATACACCGGATTAACCGGTGTATTAGGGATATTTAAATTCTTGTAGGGTCGAACATAGTCCTTAAATTTTTATAGGGTCGTTTTATAAGTAGTAAAAAAATTCTATAAAATATCGTAGGGTCGTGTTCGTCCCATTTTTTTATATTTCCTTAAAAACAAAAAAACCTTCCATAGTAGAATCATATTTGGCCTAATGATTTTCATGGAAGGAGTGATTTTTATCACTGATGAAATTATAACAGATATTCTAAACATTGAACTAAAAGACTTGGAAGATTTTTCAAGCTATTCAAAAGATGGTATTTTGTATCATGATTTTACTCTCAAAAGAAGAGAAACTTCATGTCCAAACTGCGGTTCGTATTCATGCAACATAAAAGAATATAAAGTTCGAAAAATCAAACATTCTGCATATAATCAGCGTAATTGTGTGCTTCTCTATCATGCTAGAAGATTTGTATGTAAAGACTGTGGAAGGACTTTTTATGAACCAAATCCTTTTGTGGCTACCGAACATTCAATAAGTAAACTCACTATTATAAACGTACTTAATGAGCTGAAAGAATACAATTCAACATTTTCTTCAGCTGCGAAGCACAACAATATATCAAGTACACAAGCTGAAGCTATATTTGATGATTATGTGAACATACCTCGTCAGACACTTCCCAGAGTCATTTGTATAGATGAGATCTATTCAAAAACATCTAGAAAGAATAAATACTCTTGTCTTCTTTTAGATTTTGAAACTAGCAATCTAATCGATGTCATTATAAACAGGCGCAAAACCACCTTGTTAAACTATTTTGAAAAGATACCTAAATCAGAAAGAGAAAATGTAGAATATGTATCTATGGATCTTTATGAAACTTACAGATCTGTTGTAAAACTACGTCTTCCAAAAGCTAAAGTATGTGCGGATCCGTTTCATGTGATCAAAAACTATAATGAAGCCTTAGATAAAGTTCGAAAACGCGTAATGAACAAGTTCCCAAAAAAGTCTGTTGAATATTACCTTTTGAAAAAATTCAATTGGACCCTGTTCAAAGATGAAGTTCGTGAAAACGAATCAAAATGGAACAAGAAACTACACAGGTATATCAACTACCCACAAATTCTGGACCTTATTCTTGGAATATCTGATGAATTAAGGACTGCGTACTATTTAAAGAGTGATTACGTGTATTTTAATAAGCATTCTAATTTAGAAAATGCAGAAAATGATTTATGGAAACATATCGAAGAAATGAAAAAGAGCAATATTCAAGAAATTTTAAAATTAAAAAAGACACTGATTAACTGGTCTCAAGAAATAATCAATTCTTTTACTTTTATAGATGGTCGACGCATTACGAATGGAATCATGGAATCCAAAAATGGAATCGCAAAAGAAATTAAAAACAACGCAAAAGGATATAAAAACTTTCTGAGATATAGAAACAGATGCCTTTATTGCATGAATAAAACTACAAAGCCAAATTACGCAGGTTCACACAAATCTATTCGTATGAAAGGTTGGCCTAGAGGACGTTACAAGAAAAATAAATAAAACATCAAATAAATCATTAGACCAAAAAAAGGGTCATTTCACCAACAAAGTGGTGAATATGACCCATTTTTAGTAAATTCATAAATTTAAGTTTTCTTAACCTAATACGGAAACCCTACAATAATTTAAAGCCGGTATTTTCACATAACCCTACACTATTTTAGAGCGCCTGTATTAGTGGCAACCTCCACCACATGATGAACAATCATGTGAGCAACTTGATTGTTGCATTTGTTCTTCATGACGAAGTGTATTTACGCCAAGACCCTCAATACATACTGTGGCATTATCGGCTAAATTCGATACTTCCACAATTGTACATGCTGGGAATGGTTCATCGACAAAGTTTTTGAATGTATTCAAGAATGCTTCTTTATCCTCGATATTCTTTAAATACACAGTGAACTTCACAACATGGTGAAGCTGTAAACCATAGTTTGATAAAACATCAATCACCTTATTGATAGCTGTAATTGTCTGTTCCTGAATCCTTTCACCAAGTCCAGTCTGACCACTTAAATAAAAGAAGTCTCCTAATTGAACCATATTTGAAACACAAGATGTTCCCTCTTGTTTTCCTGCTGATTTTAAAAATATATTCATAGTACTAAATTCCTTTCTTCTCCTATTATATAGAATCTACGCCATCTTCTAAAGTGTTTTGCACTAAAATTTCTCTAGGCTTACTTCCTCTTGCAGGACCAATGATACCATTTGCCTCTAAAACATCCATCAATCTTGCCGCTCTAGAATAACCCACAGAGAACTTTCTTTGAATCAAAGACGTACTTGCCTTTCTAGATGCAATCACAAAACGCTTCACTTCCTCATACAAAGGATCGGCCGTAACATTTCCCGCTTCATTTCCTTGATTTTGTAAATCTTTTAATTGAATAAAGGCATCATCATATTTTGGTCTTGCCTGCGATTTCACAAATGCAGAAATGTTATTAACTTCTTCATCCTTAATAAAGACACCCTGGATACGACGAGGACTCGTCTCACCATTTGGTAAATACAACATATCTCCATTTCCTAGTAAACGCTCTGCTCCAGCTTGATCCAAAATCGTTCTTGAATCGACAGCTTGTGATACCGCAAACGCAATACGACTTGGAATATTTGCCTTAATAACACCCGTAATGACATCCACACTCGGTCTTTGTGTGGCAACAATCAAATGAATACCTGCGGCACGAGCAAGTTGTGTAATTCTTTGAATACTTGCTTCAACTTCTTTAGCTGCCACCAACATCAAGTCGGCTAACTCATCAATAATAATCACAATACGAGGCAATACTTTTAAATGATCATTCTCATGATTTTTGACATACTCATTATATGCCGTAATATTACGAACACCTAATTCACCAAACAAGTCATAACGACGGTCCATCATTTCTACAATGACCTTTAATGCCTTATTGGCAAGATCACCATCCGTAATCACTGGTGATAATAAATGTGGTACATCATTATATGGAGTAAACTCTACTTTTTTAGGATCAATCAAAACTAATTTTACTTCATCTGGCTTTGTTCGCATTAAAATAGAAGAAATAATCGCATTGACACAAACCGATTTACCACTACCCGTAGCTCCTGCAATCAATAAGTGTGGCATACGATTTAATTCCCCATAGACATTATTTCCCATTAAGTCTTTTCCTAAACAGAAAAGTAACTTTTTATCTTTCATCGAATCCGGTATTGTACGCATCAAATCCTTCATCTGAACACTTGTCTTTTCAACGTTTGGAATTTCGATTCCAACACTTGCCTTACCCGGGATTGGTGCTTCAATACGAATATCCTTAGCCGCAAGCCCCATCTTGATATCATTTTGTAAGTTACTGATTTTATTCACACGAACACCAAGTTCTGGCTTGATTTCAAATTTTGTGACACTTGGACCAATATGAATCTGTACAAGCTTAGCCTCCACACCAAATTCATGTAAGATCTCAATCAGTTTTTCACCTTTTTCCTTCGCTGTAGTCACATTCGCGTTGGATCTTGATTTTCTTTCCATATCTTCTAAAACATTTAATTTTGGAAGCTTATAGTTTTTAAAACCTGAATTTTCATCCGCAACATAATGTTTAGGTTCAACCCTTTCTACAATACCCTCATTGACAACAGGAACTTCTTTTTTGGTCTCTACAGGACTCGGTTCATCATCCACCTCCACCATAAAGCTTGGCTTTCTAGGTTCTAAATCACAAATAATCAAAGGCTCATCCATTTCTTTTTCTTCATCCACAGCATCTGGTTGTAATGGTTTTACAGGATCGGCATTAATAATTTGAAAACTCGATTCATTTGTATCTACATCTTCAAAAATAAAGTTTTTACGATCAATCGAAACAGGTGTTTCCTTGATTGGAGCACTCTTCATTACTTTTTTAGGTTTTCTTTCAAAACCTACAATTTTTTCATAACCAAGCATTAAGATAGCTAGCACAAAAAACAGTAGTACCATGACATAGGTTCCAGAATAATCGAATAATGACTGAAAAAGACATAGCAACAAAGCTCCTGTTAATCCAGAATATATTTTCAAATGACCTGTAATAATATTACCGGCATTTTCCATAATATATTTTAAGCCATAGCTACCTGGGTGTGGTTTAAACTCTATAATTGAAGAAATCAAACTTAAGCCAAGTGCCAAAAATAAGATTCCAAACATATAACGCTTACGAATCACAGGCTGTTCCTTATGGAAAATAAGAACGGCACACAAGGTAGCATTCAAAATAAATAATCCATTTGTTAAAGCTCCAAATAAGAATTCAAAGAAATGTTTTAAAAAAGCTCCTACAATGCCAAATTCTAAAACGACAATAAAACTAATACATATCATACAAATAAGGAAACACAAACGAAATAAGTTTGAGTGCAACCAAGACGTTTGTGTTTTCTTTTTCGTAGATTTTCTTCGTGTTGTTTTTTTTCTGGCTTTTGCCATACTTACCCCACTTTCTACTTATTTAAGTTTATTTCTAAAATAACCGGTAAAATCATCGGTCTTTTTGCGGTTTGTTTATAAAGATATTTAGAAACCTTATCACGAATCAAGTTCCGCGTTTCTAAATTGTCATACGTTTTATTTTCAACCGCCTCGTTGATCGTATCTTCCATAATTTTAGCTACATCACCCGTGATGTATTCTGCATCACGCAAATAGATCAATCCACGACTTTGTACATCTGGACCATTAATGATTTTCTTTGTCTTTGCGTTGATACCAATTGCTAAAATCATGACACCATCCGTACTCAAAGTTTCACGATCTTTTAATACGACACCCGCCATATCCCAGTTTTCTTTTCCATCGATCATTGTTTCATGGAGCTCTAATTCTATGGCGCAAGAAACCAATTTACGATTTTCAAAAGTGGCAACCTGTCCATTATCTAAAATGATAATGCGGCTTGGATCATATCCCATTTCACCCGCAATCTGTGAATTCATGTGCAACAAACGATATTCCCCTTTGATTGGAATATAGTATTTTGGTTTTGTAAGGAAGATCATCATTTTCAAATCCTCTTTACTAGGGTGCATACTCAAAACATTCTTATCTAAGACGATGATTTCACCCTCTTTTTTGTACATGTCATTTTCCATGCTCTTGAATTCATTTTCAACACCAGGTACAACTGGACTTGCGACCACAATGACATCATCCTGATCAAACACAATAGATTCTAATTCATTGTTGGCAATGTTGTTGATAGTTTTGAATAAAGATTTACCTTGCCCTGAAATGATTACGACAACATCTTTCATTGAGTTATCAAAATCAGCTGGATCAATCACTAAAGAAGGATCCATCTCATACCCAATTTCTTTTAATCGTCCTACTAAATCACGTAATTCTTTTGAATAGAATACCATCTTACGACGACTTGCCATACAACAATCAATGATTTCCTGAATACGATATACACTTTGTGTATACACACTCACAAAGACACGCTTATTTTCATGTGTTTCTAAAACCTGTAAAAGCTTAGGGGAAATACGATGACTCGGAGAAGTGTGTCCACTTCTTTCTGCCCCTTTACTTTCCTGCAACAAAACCAATACACCTTCGTTACCAAGTTCTGAAATCGTTGTGAAATCAGCACGATATGCATCATCTAAATCATCATAGTCTTCAATAAATTCACCAGAATATACAATATAGCCTTGATTTGTACCAATCGCTAAACCAAATGTTCCTGGATACGCATGCGTAATTGGGAAGAAAACAACTCTTCTTTTGCCGATACGCTTTTTGTCATTACGCTTTACAGAATGTACACGCACACCTGTAATATGTTCCTGACGAATCATTTTCTGTACTTCTTTTACAGCTAATGGAGCGGTATAAACATCACAAGGGACTTGTTTTAATAAATATGGTAAAGCTCCCATTACGTCATCATGACCATGCGTAATAAAAATACCCACAACACGATTTTTATTTTCAACTAAATACGTAAAATCCTGAATAATAAACTCGATACCTAATGACTCCTTGTTGTCAGGAAACTTGATACCCGCCTCTATTACATAGATGGATTCATCCACCTCCACACAGAATAAATTTTTACCATCTTCATCTAAACCACCAAGGGCAAAGATACGGATTTTTTCAGTTAATGAAGGAATTTTTTCTTCTTTCATATTATCTCCTTTTAAATAGTATTATTTTTCTAAATTATATCACACCGCAACGCCATCTAAAGAGAAACTTTTCGCCTCTGTAATTTTAACTTCTACAAAATCTCCAGGCTGAATATTTTCACCTTTAAAGTTAACTAATTTTTGGGTGTCTGTATATCCAGAATATACCTTTTCATTCTTCTTACTTAAGCCATCCACTAATACGGTAACAGTACGACCAACATAAGCTTTATTCTTTTCTAAAGCCAAATCATTCCATGTTTTATTTAATTTCGCTAAACGCTTTCTCTTTGTCTCCATATCAATCGAGTCATGCATACGACTAGCTGGTGTACCAGGTCTTGCTGAGAAAATAAATGTAAAGGCATTGTCGTATTTACAATAACGAACCACATCTAGAGTGTGTTCAAACTGCTCATCGGTTTCATTTGGGAAACCAACAATGATATCTGTTGAAACAGAAACATTTGGAATTGTATTGACAATCTTATCATATAAAGCTAAGTATGATTCTTTTGTATAACGACGACCCATTAACTTAAGTACATCATCATCTCCTGATTGTAGTGGCAAATGAATAAATGGCATGATATTGTCATATTTTGCGATTATATCAATCATTTCTTCAGAGAAATCCCAAGGGTGACTTGTTGTAAAACGAACACGAGGAATGCCAATTTTAGCAACTTCTTCTAATAATGTTGCAAAATCCTGTTCATTATCCATATCTTTTCCATACGCATTTACGTTTTGTCCAAGCAATGTGATTTCCTTATAACCCTCATTCTTAAGTTGTTGAACCTCTTTTAAGATTTCAGACATCTTACGTGAACGCTGTTTACCACGAGTATAAGGAACAATACAATATGTACAGAATTTGTCACAACCATACATAATATTGACCCAAGCCTTGAATGTTCCAAAACGGTGTACCGGTAGATTTTCGTAAACCTCTCCTTCTTTAGAGTAAATCTTTACAACTTTTTTACCCTCAACCATACAACTATAAAGCATGCTAGGAAGCTCTTGAATATTGTGTGTTCCAAACAATAAACGAACTTGAGGATATTTCGTTAATAAAGTTTCAACTAAACCTTCCTCTTGTGCCATACATCCACAAACACCAATCACAAGATCTTTGTTTTCGCGATATAAACGTTTGAAGTTACCAATCTCACCCAATACTTTTTCTTCCGCATTTTGACGAATTGCACAAGTATTGATAATTATGACATCACTGCCTTCAGCCGTTTCATTAGGTACAAATCCTAGTTCATCTAAAATACCAGCCAATGTTTCACTATCACGCTCATTAGCCTGGCAGCCATATGTAGAAATAAAATATTTTTTTCCTCTTCCCATCATACGAGCCGCTTCAGGAATATTAAATGTATCAATACGATCTATTGTATTTGTAGTACGCTTTTGTGCTTCTTTTAAATCGGGTAATACCCATCCTGGTTTTTGTTTCATGTGATCTCCTTTCGAAAAAAAATGCCAAGCACTAAGCTTGGCAAATGTGTTAAAATTTGAATTACTGGTTGATTGCTCCAACAGGGCAAGTTCCTACGCATGAACCGCAGTCGATGCAAGTTCCTTCGTCACAAACTGATTTTCCTTCATCGTCTAATGAAAGAGCTCCTACAGGGCATCCTCCTACACAAGCACCACATCCGATGCAAGCATCTTTATCGATATTTACTGCCATTGTTATTTCCTCCTTGTTTATTAATTTATACTCAAATTATAACTATAACCAAGTAGTGAATCAAGACAGTTTAGTAAGTGTAGGCTTACCGTAATTCATTTACCAAACTAAAAAATTGAAGTCGGGACTAAAGCCCGACATTTTTATTTTGCGTATTCCTGGGCACGTGTCTCACGAATAACATTAACTTTGATTTGACCTGGATATGTCAATTCAGATTCAATCTTATCACGAATATCACGAGCTAATTTTACACAAGTCAAGTCATCCACGTGTTCTGGATTTACAAGTACACGAATTTCACGACCTGCCTGAATCGCAAACGCATTTGAAACACCCTCAAATCCATTTGCAATTTTCTCTAAGTTTTCAAGACGGTTGATATAAGCCTGAGCACTTTCTTTACGTGCACCAGGTCTTGCAGCACTAATTGTATCTGCTGCGATAACCAAATGACTAGTCAAGAACTTAGGTTCTACATCCCCATGGTGTGAGTGGATCGCATTTAACACAATTTCTTTTTCACCATGCTTCTTACAGAACTTGTATCCCAATTCAACATGAGATCCATCTTGCTGCTCAATATTCAATGCCTTACCAATATCGTGCAACAATCCAGCACGTTTGGCAATTTGCTGATTCAATCCAAGTTCAGCTGCCATGCATCCAGCGATATAGGCAACTTCCATAGAATGCTGCAAAGCATTTTGTCCATAAGAATAACGATATTTTAATGTACCAATCAATTTTACAATTTCACGATCAATACGACCAATCCCCAATTTAAAGATAGCTTCCTCACCAGCCTTCATGATCTCTTGATCAATTTCATTCTGGTATTTCTTAACAACATCTTCAATTCGTCCCGGTTGAATTCTTCCATCACGAATCAAGTGTTCCAAAGCTAAACGAGCCACTTCACGACGTACTGGATTAAAACATGTAATTGTAATCAAATCTGGAGTATCATCGATGTTTAATTCAACACCTGTTGCCTGTTCAAAACAACGAATATTACGTCCTTCACGACCAATGATACGTCCCTTCATTTCTTCACCAGGTAAAGAAACAACACTGACTGTCTTTTCTTGAGTTTCCTGCTGAGACATACGCTCAATAGCTAAGGCAATGATATTCTGCGCTTTTTCATTGGCAGTAGCCTTTGCCTCATCCTCTTTATCTTTGATATACGCAATTGTTTCATGTTCCATTTTCTTTTCCACAATCGCAAATAATTCATCTTTTGCTGCCTGGCTTGACATTTTGGCAACACTTTCTAAAACGACAACTTGTTTGTCGATTTCTTCTTGTAATTTCTTCTCTTTTTCGTCTAATGATGTCAGTTTGTCAGCAACACTTTTCATCTTTTCATTAATCTGACGCTCTTTTTGATTTAACGCTTCATCACGAAAATTCAAGTTATCTTCTCTACGCAATAACTTGTTCTCTAATTCCATTGATTCTTGTTTACGTTCTTTAATTTCTTTTTCAGCTTCTACGCGCAAATCATGAGCCTGTGTCTTTCCGTCTAACACAGCTTGTTTTACACGTGATTCCGCTTCATTTTGAGCTTCTTTTAAAATCTGTTCTGCTTTTTGCTGATTCTTATTTAAACCTGCTTTGGAAAGTCCGACCATACAGCCAGATCCAATCGCAAGACCTGCGACACCAGACAAAACGATCCATAGTACATCCATACTATTTCCTCCTTTTCGTCCTTTGTTCTAGGTAAAACCAAAAATATTATACACGAAAACAGGTATAAAGTCTATCAACTCAACATCCATAGGGTAGAGGGATAAAATTATCGCCCCTCCCATTGAACCGTACGTACGGGTCTCGTATACGGCTCTACATTTATATCGAAACTATAAAGAATCACAAAATCTCAAGATAGTAAATAAAGGGATTGACCAAACCTGGCCTATCTCCTTTCTTTATGCCTAGAACAGTGGGAGAAAGAAGAAAATTCACAATATTCCCAGTACTTCTCCTATACCATCCAAGTCTAGAGTTAGCACATTTAAATATGTCATCATGCGTGAATTTACATCTACATGCTATATTTAGTTTCATAAGATTCTTGTATATAGTCCTTGGTCTTTTCCATTGTTTAATGATAATACATCTCACTTTATGGCGTAACCATTGACCAAATTCTTCCAAGAACACTTTGATACTTGAAATTTTAAAGTATTGTATCCAACCTCTAATCATTTGATTCAATTTCTTAAATGTAACTGATAGCGGTCTTGAAACCGCGTGTTTTCTTTCCAAATATTTTTGGATATTTGAGTAAAGACGCTTCTTCCTATCTTTAGTAGGAGTACATTTCCATACTGTTTTAGCTTTGTAAAATGTAAAACCAAGAAATTGACCTTTAGTTGGTCTAACCACTTTAGTTTTTGTTGCACTAACCTTCAAGAATAGTTTTCTTTCTAGCCACGATGTCACTGATTTCATTACACGGTTTGCACTCATTTCGCTTTTAACGAAAATGATACAATCGTCGGCGTACCTAGCGAAGCGAAGATTTCTAGATTCTAATTCTTTATCAAACTTGTCTAAATAGATGTTTGAAAGGATTACACTAATCGGACCTCCTTGTGGGGTTCCAATGGTTGAACTTCTTACAAGTCCTTTATCCAAAACTCCTGCTTGCAGATAAGCTCGTATCAAATGTAATGTTCTACTATCATTGACACGCTCTCTTAAGATTGAAATTAATTTATCATGATTTACTGTGTCGAAGAATTTCTCAATATCCAGGTCAACAATCCATTCATATCCGTCATTTAAATATCCAAGCACTTCCTCCATTGCCATATGTGCACTACGATTTGGTCTAAAACCATAACTGTGGTCACTAAATATTGGCTCATAGATTTCACTTAGTACCTGTAACATAGCTTGTTGGATTACTCGGTCTACAACAGTTGGTATTCCTAGTGGTCTTTGTTTACCATTAGGTTTAGGAATATAGACTCTTTTGACGGACATAGGTTTGTATTGTTTATTCAAAATTTTAGAAATAAGTTCTTCTTTATATTGATTAAACCATTCCTCAACCTCTTGCACAGTCATTTTGTCCACTCCTGGCGCGCCTTTGTTCTTCTTGACCTTGCGGATTGCTTTCTGTAGATTTTCTTCACTTAAAATCTTTTCAATCAATTCCATTTGCTGCTCCTCCTTCTATTTGTAAATTTATTTAGAAACATCCCAATTACCTTTGCCATCTATGGTTACGTTCCATAGTAATAGGCTATTCTCATATTCGGACTATCCAAACATTGCTAATAGAGATTTGCACTCTATAAACGTTTCAGTCCTTCAGTAATACTACCTACTATGACTTCATCTGAATTCTCATGGTTAACCTTTTTCGCTACAAGGGTACTATCACTGATTTTAAAGTTTACTAGAATTCCTTGTCCATGAGACCTCCCGGGGTAAGACATGAGCCCTTTTTCTTTCACAACGTCTTGATTTACTGTCTTGGTTTTACGTTTACCTTTTGGACTTCGATTTGATTAGCAATCTCATCCACCATTTAGCCTAATCAAGTTTCTGTACGTGCGCTCAAAAGAATCGCTACACCACTTCCTTCACCCATGACATCACTGTCAACGGCTTGTGGTCCACTACACTTGGCGGTAACTACCTGTGGTTGGTTTATCTCCAACTGAACTCATGCCATGCCCGGCACACAAAATAAAAGATGTTTGCCTAGACAAACATCTTATAATAAAGCACGAATCGCAAAGAAGATCAAAACAAATGCACCTAATACGATTCGATACCATCCAAATACTTTGAAATCGTGTTTTTTTATGTATGACATTAAGAAGCGAATCACAAAAATAGATACAAAAAATGCCACAACCATACCAATCACTAGAATAAAGAATTCTAGAACACTAAACGCAAACCCAAATTTCACCAACTTCAATAGACTCGCTCCAAACATAACTGGAATCGCTAAGAAAAAAGTAAATTCTGCAGCTACTGCACGACCAACACCAATCATCAATCCACCAACAATTGTAGCCCCTGATCTTGAAGTTCCTGGAAGTACAGCTGCCACAACTTGAAACAAGCCAATAATCAATGCATCTTTATAAGATAAAGCAGATAAACTATTTACACTAGGACACATATCTTTATTACGGTTTTCAATATAAATAAACGCAACACCCACTAAAATCAACATAATCGCTACGACAAAGCCATTATATAAGTGTGCATCGATCCAATCATCCAATGCCAAACCAATAATTGCCGCAGGAATTGTAGCTACTAAAATCTTAGACCATAAGATCCAGATAGATTTCACAGAAGTATATTTTCCTTCTTTATTTTTTCTAAATGGGAAAATTTTATTCCAGTATAAAACAACAACCGCAAGAATGGCCCCTAACTGGATTACGACAAGAAACATACCCCAGAATGATTTTGATACATTCATAGGCATGATTTCTTCTAATAAAATCATATGTCCTGTTGAACTAATTGGAAGCCATTCAGTAATCCCCTCAACAATACCATACAATATCGATTTTAAAATCTCGATCATACTATCCTCCATACTACAGAAAAAGCCAGGAAATCCTGGCTACATTTTTACTTTTCAACGATTTGTTTGCCGTTGTATTCGCCACAAGAGCACATCTTGTGAGCAAGTTTATATTCACCACAATTTGGACAACGAGTCAACGCTGGTTTCACCAATTTGTAATGTGTTCTACGTTTTGCTTTACGTGTCTTTGAATTTCTTCTCTGTTGAACTGCCATGCTTGCACCTCCTAGTCATCATCCAGTTTGAAATCATTTAGTTTTTCCCATCGTGGATCAATTTTTGGCTCTTCTTTATCTTGATCCGATAAAAGCTGCCAACCATCTCCCTTTGGATATTGATCTCGAGGTAAACGAGTGATACTCATTGGAGCCTCATATAATATCGCCTGGAAAATCTCTGGGTTAATATCGATTGTCTCTTTTTTCACCACGATAATTTCCTGATCTTCTGCATCCTGTACAGGAACAAAAGAATACGTTTGTTGCGACTCCGCCTCAAATGGAAAATCAATATCTTCGTTTGTGATGGAATCTAGAACAATCATCGTTCCATCCATTCTCAAATCACTCGATACGAAATTCATTCCGTCAAACTCTAATGTACCCGTAACATGTACATCTGGAATAGACTTGACAGAAGTATGATGAAGCAGATCGTTTTCTTCAACCGCAATCCACTCATCAATTTCAATAATATGGTTTTTTGCATTTAAGAAGTCTTTTCTATTAAATTTCACGATCTTCACCTCATGTCGCACTTGATATTATAATAAAAGTAATTGATAAAGTCAATATTTCCACAAGAAAAAGATTTTGATATCATAATGAATATGAAAACATGTGGAATTATTACAGAATATAATCCTTTTCATCAAGGACATATCTATCATATCAAAAAAACGAAAGAATTAACACAATGTGATTGTTTAATTGCGATTGTTTCCAATCATTTTACACAGCGAGGCCTTTTTAGCCTATTAACTATGCAAGATAAAACTAAACTAGCCCTCGAAGCCGGATGCAATCTAGTCATTGAGCTTCCTCCTTGTTATGCAGCACAAAGTGCGGATTACTTTGCCAAATACGCTGTTGAGTCTTTAAGTCAATTACATATTGATCAAATCTGTTTCGGTTCTGAAACAAACAACATCAGCACTCTAAAAGAATATTCGAAACAAATGGAATCTACTCAAGTGGTTCCATCTTTAAGCATGAATCAAAATCTATACACCAAAAATATTCGTCCTAATGATATCTTAGGCATTCAATATATCAAACAATGCGAGAAATACGGTATTACCCCTTGCACAATTGCTCGTAATGATTCTTTTAAAAGTGCTACGCAAACACGCAAAGAATACCTTGAAGGCATTTCTCAATTCAATGATGCCTATTTTAATTCAAGCCAAACATGGGATACGTATTATCCATATCTAAGAAAATTCTTACTTTTAACTGACACACGTACTTTATCCACATACTTTCTAGTTAATGAAGGCATTGAATATCGCTTAAAAGAAAATGCCAAGAAATATTTGAATTGGGAAGATTTTCTATTGGCATCCATTTCTAAAACATACACAAAAGCACGCATTCAAAGAACTTGTATGTTCATTTTACTTCAAATCACAAAAGCACAGATGCAAGAAAACAACCATTTCAATCAAGTTATTGTAGCAGGCTTTGATTCTATAGGACAAGAATATTTAAAAGGTAAACGTGTCATCACAAAATTTAAAGAATTGCCTAAATTTCTACAAGACATTGAACTCAAGTCTCAATATTTATCTTTTGATTCGTTTAAGGCAAGAAAGGTGATTTATTATGATCGTTAGTATATGCATTTTAATCCTTCTTGTATGTATATACATCTATTTTTTTCCTTTTATCCCAAAGCGGAAGAAACACTATACGTACGCATTATTACTTGGATGTCCTGCTCATGATGATGGAACCATGTCTTCAAGTCAAATCAAAAGATGCAATCTTGCGATTGACATGTATAAAAAGGGGCTATATGGTACGTTAATTATCTCTGGGTCAAATGTAAAGAATGAGTATGTAGAAGCTGAAGTTATGAATACTTACATAAGGAAAAGAGTGGAAATCCCGACCATTCTTGAAACACACGCAAGAAATACCTTTGAAAACTTCAAGTTATCTAAAAAATATATTCAAGAGCAAGATGTGCTCATTCTGGCATCCCAAACGCACGCCAAAAGAGCTTGTGCAATTGCCAAGCAATTCTTTTCAGATTATGGCTGTGCCTGGTTTAAAGATTTAAAACCAAAACACATTATAAGAGAAATTGTTTCGCGTATTCTTTATATCAAAATTGAAATACTAAAAAAATTAGGAAGGTACTAAAATACCTTCCTATTGAATTGTACGAATGACTTCATTGACGCTTCGTACTTTTTTTAAGTTCGCAATTAAATTTTGTAGATGCGCTGCATTCTTTACTGCAACCGTTAGTTTTGTGGTTGCCTCTAAATTTCCTTCATCCACAGCCGAATCTACATGTTTTAAATAGACATTGTACTGCTGCAAAGTTGTCACAATATCACTCAATAAGTAGTTACGATCATCACTATGAACCACCAAATTGACTTCATATTGTTTTTCATCTAAGCCCTCTTCCCATTGAACAGGAATCAGACGTTTCTTTTCATTCAAGATATTTGGACAATCCGCCCTATGGACCTTCACACCTTGGCCTTTAGAAATATATCCAATAATTGGATCACCCGGAATAGGTCGACAACAATTTGCCAAAGAAACCGCAATTGTATCAACACCTGGAACAACAACACCACAATTTGAATGTTTCACTTGGTGAGATGGCTGCTTATTGTAGATCTTCATAATTTCCTGATCTTCCAACATATTCGAACGATTCTTCACCAAACGATCCACAATGGACTGCAATGATACACGCTTCATCGCAATACCTACATATAGATCATCCACACTCTTAAATGACAAAGATGTTAAAATCGACTCTAAACGTTTTGTTTCCATTAATTTTGAATCCAGCTTCAAACGTCTAAACTCATCTTCAAGCATCGATTGACCTAGCTTAATGCTGTCCTTGCGTGACTGCTGCTCTTGTTTTTGTAAGAAAGTACGAATCTTATTTCGTGCATGCCCACTCTTAACAATTTTAATCCAGTCTGCACTTGGACCTACAGAGTTGTTGTTAGTTAAAATATCAACAACATCTCCCGTTTTTAATGGCGTGTTCAAAGGTACAATAGCTCCATTGACTTTAGCACCAACCGTTTTATTACCAACCTCCGTATGGATTCTGTACGCAAAATCGATTGGACAAGAACCTGTAGGTAACGCAATAACTTTACCTCTAGGGGTTAAACAATATACATTGGCTTCAAAAATATCTTTTTGAAGTACATTCATATATTCAAGTGGATCTTCACTCTCTTCATCGGTCATCATAGAGAAATCTCTAAACCAAGAAAGTTTATCCTCAATCTCTTTTTGTTCATACTCAGGCGCATAATTACGATTTTCTTTATACTTCCAGTGCGCTGCAACACCTCGTTCGGCAATCGCATCCATTTCTTCAGTACGAATCTGGATTTCAAAAATATTACCATGTTCCGGCTCTACAATCGTCGTATGCAAAGACTGATACATGTTGGCTTTTGGCATCGCAATATAATCTTTAAAACGACCAGGAATCGGTCTATATTTGGCATGAATATAACCTAATATTTCATAACAATGCACCACTGAATCTGTAATAATACGAATTGCTAATAAGTCTAAAATTTCTTCAAAACGCTTGTTTTTTGTAACCATCTTTTTATAGATGCTATAGAAATGTTTAGAACGGCCAAAAATACGATATTGAATATTATACTCTTGTAAAATCGATTCAATATCCGAAATCATTTCTTGAACTTGACCATTACGATCACTTTCACGTTGTTTTACCAACCCTTTGATTTCCTCATACTTCTTATAATCCAAGTATTTAAAAGACAAATCTTCCAACTCGTTTTTTATTTCACTGATACCTAAACGGTGTGCAATCGGTGCATATACGCTCAAAGTTTCACGCGCAATCTTCTTTTGTTTTTCCGGACGCATATACTGCAACGTACGCATGTTATGTAGACGGTCCGCTAATTTAATCAAGATGACACGAATATCTTTGGCCATCGCAATAAACAACTTACGATGATTGCTAGCCAGATATTCTTCTTCATCTTTAAACTTGATGGCACCAATTTTTGTAACTGCATCCACCAAAGTTGCGATTTCTTCACCAAACAATTCTATAATCGTATCTGTGGTTATGCCTTCACAATCTTCTACCGTATCATGTAAAAGACCAGCCGCAATCGTTTTAGGGCCACAATGCATTAACGCTAATGTATTCGCCACCTGAATTACGTGAATGACATAAGGCTCTCCACTTTTACGAAACTGCCCTTTATGGTGTTCGTAGGCAAAATCATATGCCTTTTGTATCAACTCAATATTTTCTGGGCGTTTTATATATGTCTGTACATTCTCCATGCACTCTTCAAAAGTAACTTGCTTTTTCTGACTCATAATCACTGCGCCCCCTTTCCTAAATTAAATTCTTTATTCTCCCTCAAAATGTGTTAAAGCACACACTGGAATATCTTTAAATTTTTCTCTTCCTTTTAAATCATCCAATTCGATCACAAAAGCTACACCGACAACACTTGCCTGCATACGCTCAACCATTTTAATAATTGCTTCTACAGTACCTCCTGTAGCCAATAAATCATCGATAATCACAACTTTTTGTCCAGGTAAAATGGCATCCGCATGGATACAAAGCTCATCTTGACCATATTCTAGATCGTACGTTTCATTCACTGTTTCTCTAGGAAGTTTTCCTGGCTTTCTAACTGGCACAAAACCAACATTATTCTCTAAAGCTACTGGCACACCAAATAAGAAACCACGAGCTTCTGGGCCAATCACAACATCGGCACCAATACTTTTCACAAAGTCATTGAATTGATCTACACAATAACGCATCGCATTCGCGTTTTGTAGAATAGGTGTTACATCTCTAAAAACGATTCCTTCCTTAGGAAATCCTGGAATACTCTCAATATAATCTTTTAAATCCATACTAAACCTCTTTCTAATTGATTCCATTTTACTACGCATATACAATCTCATCAATCACAAAATTTACCTGTTTACGACCCTGATATTGATTGATTTGAACAGTTCCAATAAATGAATAAATCGCATTTACACTTTTTTTATACTCCGCTTCACTCTGGTTAAACCGCATACACTGCAAGCCAGAATCTAAAGTATACTTGCGATGTTTATGATTTTGAAAATCATATAAACTTTTAATTTTTGGCTGAACGATTTCAAAACTAGGAAACACAAAACCTGGGCCAAACGGTCTAAGTATATCTAAAGATTGTATGGTTTTTAAGCTTAATTCTTCATCATCTATGACTAATGTATTTTTCTTCTTTACACTATACGTATATTCCTTGATACGTGTATGAATAAATTTTTCAAACAAATCATATTCATTTAGATTCAAAGAAAAACCAGCTGCATTTCCATGTCCGCCAAACGTCACAAAATGTGGATATTCACCTAAAAAATCCATACAGTTAAAGCCCTCTGGACTTCGCATACTTGCCTTATACCCCTGCTCATTTTTTGCCAAGACAATACAAGGCTTATTAAAGCTAGCACAAATCGATCCAGCAACTAAACCAATGATTCCCTCATGAAAGCTTGCATCTTCAATCATAAAGATATCTTCATTGCCTTTGCACTTCATCAAAGCTGTTTTTTGCATCTGATCCGATAATTGTTTACGAATCGTATTGATCTGTGTAATCTGCTGACCCAACGTAAAAATACTCTCATCATCCTGCGCTAAAAAATAACGAACGACATTGTTCACATTCGCAAGATTACTTAATCTTCCAATCGCATTTAATTTTGGGACCACCTGAAAACCAATACTCGTTTCATTTACCTCACGATCGGTAGCTAATGAAAATATATGTTTTTCATGCGTTTGATTCATCAAACGTAAAGCATTTTGAATTAAAGCACGCGTCTGCCCTTTCACAATCATCATATCTGAAATACTCGCAAGGCCTGCTAGCTGTAAAAGATAGTCATTGTCAACTCCTAATACACGCATACATTCATAGGCAACACCAGCTCCACATAATGTTTCAAAACAAGATTCCATCAATGTTGGATGCACTACAATATCGCAATTCACCTCTTCATCCATTGTATGATGGTCAGTTACAATTACATCCATACCCAATTCTTTAGCCAACGCTAAAGCTTGGGTACTTTTAATTCCATTATCCACTGTAATTATCAAAGAGTAACCTTTTTTGTGTGCGAGTGTAACTGTCGCCTCACTTAATCCATACCCCTCTTTGATCCGGTCTGGAATATAGAAACCACACTCAAGACCTAGTTGTCTTAATCCTGAAACCATAATGGTTGTTGCGCTGATACCGTCACAATCATAGTCACCGGCAACGATTACTTTTTCACAATTCGAAACAGCTTGTGCTATACGCTTTTTAAACCTTTCCATACATGCAGATTCAGAAATTGAGTTTAAAGGCTGACTCGTTGTCCAATATTCCCATTTTGATGTATCGGGCTCTAAAAATTCTAATACTTTTTTTGTTAATTCTGTCATTTGTTCCATGTTAATTATTATACCATATATTAAAATGTTCACAGACTATTAATCTGTGAACAATTCTTTCTGATAAGGAATTTGAAGATGCTCATACGCTTTAGGCGTTACAATTCTTCCTCTTGGTGTACGATTGATAAAACCAATCTGTAATAAATAGGGCTCATATACATCTTCAAGTGTCATCGGCTCTTCTCCAATACTTGATGCGATTGCTTCAAGCCCGACGGGACCTCCTTTAAATCTTTCAATAATACCCTTTAAGTATTTGTGATCAACCGCATCCAAGCCTAAATGATCCACACGAAGTCGGTCTAGAGCTGTTTTGGCAATTTCACTTGAAACCACACCCTCATTATAGACTTGTGCAAAATCACGCACACGTCTAAACAAACGGTTTGCGATACGTGGAGTCCCACGTGAGCGTAAGGCTATTTCTGTGACAGCATTTTTATCAATTTCCGTATTCATAACACAACTTGTACGATAAACAATTTTTTCTAAGTCCGATAAATTATAGTACTCCAATTGGGAAATGATTCCAAAACGATCACGTAAAGGAGCACTTAAATCTCCGGCACGAGTTGTGGCACCAACAAGTGTAAAAGGTGGTAAATTAATACGGATATTGTGTACCGTAGCCGAATCTTTACCTACCACAATATCTAGACAATAATCTTCCATAGCTGGATACAACACTTCTTCTACTTGTTTTGGTAAGCGATGGATCTCATCAATAAATAAGACATCTCCTGGTTCAAGCGTCGTAAGAATCGCAGCTAGATCTCCACTTTTTTCAATCGAAGGACCACTGGCTGTTTTAAGATTTCCATGCATTTCATTAGCAAGAATATATGCCAATGTTGTTTTTCCAAGTCCAGGAGGGCCGTAGAATAAAACATGGTCCAAAGCTTCATTTCTAGATCTTGCCGCATGAATGAACACATTTAGATTTTCTTTTAATTCTGATTGCCCAATATATTCATTTAAACTTTGCGGACGCAACGTCTTTTCAAAGTTATCGCACTCTTGTAAATTTCCATCTACTTCTCTAGGCATTTATCTTATACTCCATTTCTTTTTGCGAGTAAGATCAATGCTTGTCTTAGCATTTCATCTTCTCCTAATTCTGTATTTTCTAATTCCTTTTTAATTTTCGTTAATTGATTTGTCTTATATCCAAGTGATAAAAGCGCATCCTGAACTTGGCCCCACACTGGATTTGATGTAGCACCATCACTGGTTTCCAAAGATACAAACTTACCTTTTAGATCTAGAACAATTTGTCCTGCCGTTTTTGCACCAATACCAGGTAAAGACTTAAGTTTTTTGATATCATCATTTTCAATGGCTTCAATCATTTCTTTTCCCGAACATACCGACAACATAGTCTGTGCTGTTTTAGGACCAATGCCTTTCACATTGATCAAACGCATAAACACTTCATAGTCTTCTTCTTTTAAAAAGCCAAACAACAAGATTGCATCCTCACGTACATGTTGATACGTATAAAGAAACAATTCATCTCCCATTTTTTGACTTAAGGCATTTGCCAGATAAACTTCGTAGCCTACCCCCTGCACATCCAATACAACACGATCACTTCGAATAATTCTTACAACGCCGTTCACAAACGCAATCATATTACACCTCAACATCTAATTCTACAGGACAATGATCGGAACCATATACATCCGTCAATATCTTGGCATCCACAATTTTATGTTTTAATTCCGGTGATACCAACCAATAATCAATTCTCCATCCCGCATTCTTTTCACGAGCCTTAAAGCGATAACTCCACCAAGAATATTCCACTTTTTCAGGATACAAAGTACGGTATGTATCTACAAAATGAGACAATAAATACTTCTTAAAGCTATCTCTTTCCTCATCTGTAAAACCTGCATTCTTATGATTTGTCTTTGGATTTTTAATATCGATCTCTTCATTGGCCACATTAAAATCACCACAAGCCATAACTGGTTTATCCAACGATTCTAAATAGGTACTAAACGCTTTATCCCATTCCATACGATAATCTAAACGCTTTAGCCCATCTCCTGAATTTGGTGTATAAACAGTCACAACATAATATGCAGGATATTCAAGCGTAATCACTCTTCCTTCTGTATCATGTTCTTCCATATCCATTCCATAACGAACCGACACTGGTTCTTCTTTACAGAAAATCATTGTTCCACTATAGCCTTTTCTTTGTGCGCTATTTATATATTGATACGGATATAATTCACAATCCACTTCAATTTGATCGGGTTGTGCCTTCGTTTCTTGAATACAGAAAATATCTGCGTCCAAAGCATAAAGAATTTCCACAAAATCCTTCTTTAATACGGCACGAATCCCATTTACGTTCCACGAAATACATTTCATAAAAAAACACCTCAGAAGCATTATACCACACCAAAAGAAAAGGCTACACAATGTGTAACCTTAGTTTTCAATAAATTCAAATTCAAAGCCTAATAAACGTACTGTATCTCCATCTTGACATCCAGCTTCTCTTAAAGCTGTATCAATTCCAAGATAACGCATTTTATTGGCAAATAGATAGAAGTCTTCTTCTGTATTCAACTTATTGATGTCAAATACACGCTCAAGTCTAGGGCCTGAAACATTCCATACGCCATCCTCTTCTTTTTCAATAACGATGTCTTTCTTCTTCTCTTCAAATGTATACATAACACCTGTCTCACCTGTATCTTCCGTAATTGGGAATACTGGTGTTGTTGCAAGAAGATCGGCTGCTTTTCTTAGTACCGGCTCTAAGCCTTCATGAATAATCGTTGTTGTTTCATATACTGGGATATCTGGATATTTTTCTTTAAAACGACGAACATTTTCTTCGGAATTTTCCATATCCATTTTATTTGCAACAACAATTTGTGGTCTTTCCAATAAACGAATCTGATAAGACTTCAACTCATTATTAATGACTTCATAATCATTTAATGGATCTCTTCCATCTTCTGCACCCATATCAATAACGTGAATAATAACACGACATCTTTCAATGTGACGCAAGAACTGGTGACCTAAACCTTTACCATCACTTGCTCCTTCAATAAGTCCTGGTAAATCGGCTAGCACAAAGCTTCTGCCATCACCCGTTTGAACAACTCCAACATTTGGTGTGATTGTCGTAAATGGATAATCTCCAATTTCTGGGCGCGCTTTACTAACGGCATCTAGGAATGTGGATTTTCCTACACTAGGAAATCCTACCAATCCAACATCGGCAAGTACTCTTAGTTCTACAATACAATCAAATTCTTCACCCAATACACCTTGTTCTGCATATTTTGGTGCTGTATTGTGGCTTGATCTAAAATGCCAGTTACCACGACCTCCACGACCACCATGTGCTACAACTTGTCGTTGATGTGGTTTTGTCAAGTCAGCAAGTACTTGATTATTATCACTTCTCTTTACAATCGTTCCTAATGGAACTTTTACTACTTTATGTTCTCCATTGGCTCCATGCATCTTTTTGTTTTTACCTTTTTCACCCGGAGTAGCGATCACCTTACGGTGATACCGTAAATCTAAAAGTGTTGTCATTCCTGGATCGGCTTCAAAAATGACATCTCCACCGTTACCTCCATCGCCTCCAAAAGGTCCACCATAGGCAACATATTTCTCATGGCGAAAACTTACTAAACCATCTCCACCTTTACCTGCTTTTATATGAACTTTGACCTGATCTACAAACATATATACCCTCCTTTCTTTCTCATTAAAAAAGATCCCAGCAACGGGATCTTAAATTTCACACTTGTTAAGCTTGTGGATAAACAGAAACTTTCTTTTTATCTTTACCAAGACGTTCGTATTTAACAACACCGTTAACTAATGCGAACAATGTATCATCAGCACCACGTCCTACGTTAGTTCCTGGATGAATTTTTGTTCCACGTTGACGATAAATAATGCTTCCAGCGTGACAAGATTGTCCATCAGCTAATTTAGCTCCTAAACGTTTTGAGTGAGAATCACGACCGTTCTTTGTAGAACCAACTCCCTTTTTAGAAGCGAATAACTGTAAGTCTAATTTTAATAACATTTTTTACACCTCCTGTACTTGTATGTATTTAGGATAACTCTCTTCAATACTTTGAAACTGAACCAATAGCGTATTCAATATGATTTGTAGTTCAGTACATTCCGTATTGTTTATTTCTAATTCAACATCCCCTGCATCTACTTTATAAGAAATGAAACTTAAATAGCCAAGCTGTGCGATTGCGTTAATACCACCAATAATAATGGTACTGGCTGCAGAACAGACGATATCTTTTCCATACTGATCATACTCAGCATGTCCCTGCATAGAGATCAATGAAATCCCATGTTCATCTCTAGCAATTTTAATTTTAATCATAATTAAGCTTCGATAGCTTCAATTTTTACACGAGTGTAAGGTTGACGGTGTCCTTGTTTACGACGTGTTGAAGATTTTTTGGCTTTATATTTCACAATAGTGATTTTCTTTCCTTTGCCTTGTTTTTCAACAACACCAGTTACCTTTGCACCTTCTACGAATGGTTTACCAAATTTTCCATCAGCGTATAATACTTTGTCAAATGTAACTGTGTCTCCTTCGTTAGCTTCTAATTTTTCAACGAAGATAACAGCATCCTTTTCAACACGGATCTGTTTTCCACCAGTTTCGATAATTGCGTACATGTGTGCACCTCCTATTCATTCTTTTTTTCACATTTAGCTTGATACTCGCCATCAAGGTGTGAATTTTCAACTTAAAACCTTTTCTGGGCGGTTGCAAGTCCATACACGGAGTTTGCAACATTGATATTTTAAAGGATATAAAGCAATACGTCAAGTTAAATTTCTATTTTTAGCTCTATGTCTCAATAGGTAAATTCTAATTTATCTAAATCTTTCTTATAGGATGTCGAATGACTGTTTTCCATTTTTCCGGTGTAACCTTTCTTGCATCCGACAAATATATTTCATGATGTAGTCTTTGACTATTCATATCATTCGCATATCCATTTTGTTTTAAATATTCATCCATAAGTGCAACTGTAGCTGGTTCATCATCAAAAGATCCTAAGTGCATGATTTGAACACATAAACCTTCATCAATCGTCAAAAACTCTGCCGATGAACAATCTATTTTTTTCTTTTTAGTTGCTGTTTCAACAGCCCATTCAAAATCTTTTTCATTCACAAAATCAGGCAATCGAATGACTGAAATCCAATGAAATGAATCTTTATCTGCATAATTCACACCATCTATATCATCCTGCCACCAGAATCCTTCTAGTGGTGGAACTACATATTCAAAGAATCCTTCAATTTTATAATCCGTCTTATAACTCATTCTCAAAGTATAAGCAATCGCATACAATACGCCAATTGCCTGCTGATATGATCCACCTTCTTCATTTGGATTGCCCTCACCTCTGACCGCAATATAATTTGCTTCAGGAACATTTACAATCACAGGTTTATTTTTAGGCATATAAAATTCTTTATATTCTTTCTTAAAATCAAAAGCCATAATCACTCCTTAAATTTGGTTTTATCTAATTTTTAAAGTATACCATTAAATATGAAAACTATACAAAAAGACTGATCTCTCAGCCTTTCATTTATAAATACGCTTTGTCTTAATCTATACGATCATAAACCATAATTTATTCGCTTATTTGTATTTCTTCTTAAGATTAATACTCAATATTATTGCAACAACTGATGAAATAACTAATCCTGCAACTAATGAAAATATCCAAAGATTATTTTCATTAAAAAGAAGAATAAAGGAAATATCCATAGATATTATGAAAAGTACAAAGAAAAGATTTAAAATTTTAGTATCTTCTTTCCAATAATTTTCTTTATCACTAGTGTTTAAACTATTGTAAAATTCAAACCCATTGTCTAGTTCTTTACCAACTTTAGTGCTTCTTATTTTGTTTGTTGCATACCAAATAAGTAGGTATATCATGTTTAAAAAAATAAAAATCACAGTATTCTTTGTCATGTTTGTTCCTCCACAAATTCTGATTTATCTATTGCATTACGTTGATTACTTTACAGTGAAAGGTGTCCATTCAATGTGGTTATATTCCATCACATCATTTGCTTTTTTCATTCCTAATTTTTCGTAAAATGCAATGGCATTTTCATTCGCAACCAAATATACAGCAATATCCTTTTTACCACCTGCTAAAAAATGTGCTGTCTTAATCAATTCCGTACCAATTCCTTGATGTAAATAGTCTCTGTCCACACCTAAATCTGTTATATAAAGCCAATAGGCATAGTCGGTCAATCCAAATAAGGCGCCGACAATTTGATTATCCTTGTTTCTTGCAATAAGACTGATTGATACATGATCAACTAGCTTTGCCATTCTTTCTTCGAATCGTTCCTTCGGATACTGTGATCCTAGATCCGTACGCTTTAAAAATTCAATATATTCAATTGAAGATATTCGCTCTTCTTTAATCTGAATGTCTTTGCACATAACAATTTTCTCCATAAATCCCTAATTCTATTTCTGTTGCCATTCCATTACATATTCTCTTTCTTCGGTAGCTTCATCAAAACCGCTATGCTGAATCTCAAATCCTTCTCTTTGATAAAAGGCTATTGCACGTATATTCTTTTGATATACATTCAAAAATAATTTGCTTCGTTTATTTTTTGCATAATTTAAAAGATCTTTTCCTATGCCATGCGATTGCATTTCATTTGAAACAAAAATGCCCTCAATATATTCATCATTTAGACCTATAAATCCCTGTATTTCTTGATTATCCTCATAGACATAGACAGTTGCCTGCAGCAGCAATTCCTTCACCAATTCAAAATTATTTTGCCAATATTGTTTAGAAATAAAATAATGTGTCACCACATTCGTATCCAACCATATATCTGCAACTTTATTTATATCTGCTTTTTGTAATTCTCTAATCATTTAAATGACCCTTTTACAAATTGCGATTTATCTTTTTCTTCTTAAATAATACTATTGTACGAAGTAAACAAATCATATTTTTAGACTTAAATGACTAAGATACCCGCCCACTCTAAAATCACACAAAGAACAAACAAAATGACAATCAATAATACGGGCGAAAAACCTTTTTTTAGTATCTTTGTACAACCAAAGAATACACATAAAGAAAGAACTCCAGGCAATACCATATCTAAATCGGATTGAATGTTTACTACATGAATTTGCACAAACCTCTGAACTAGTATACCAATCACAAACATTCCAAGCATACTTGCAGCGAGTGTTACATTCTTTAAGAATGTATCCGATAAGCCCGTAATCAACTTAGTACCTTTCTTATAACCAAGCTCTTGTGTGATCCAAAGAAAGCCAAAACGAAGTACGTTCCATGCCACAAAGAAGAAAATAGGTCCTAGAATATTTTGTGATAAAGCTAATGATGCGCCAACAGCCGCAAGAATTGGACGCATTGTAAACCAGAATACTGGATCTCCTACACCTGCCAAAGGACCCATTAAGCCAATCTTTACATCTTGAATGGAAGTATCTGAAATATCAGCACCTTTTGCCTTTTCTTCTTCCATAGCCAAGACAATACCAACAATTGGTGCAGAAACATATGGATGTGTATTATAGAATTTTAAATGACGATCTACAGCCAAATCATAATCTTCTTTATTGGGATATAATTCTTTTAACGCCGGAAGCAAGCCATAGCACCAGCCACCATTTTGCATACACTCAAAGTTCCATGAACCTTGTAAATATTGATGGTTTAAACAAACCTTTAATCTTGTACTCTTCTTCATATAAACCACCTACTCATAATCATTTAAGATGTCCCCTAATGGATCATCACTTGTTTTACTTGATTGTTCCTTGGCATTCAACAACATATATAGCCAAACTAAACCACCACCAATAAAGCATAACGATAGTAAAGACAAGCTTGTCATGCATGCCAAACCAAATCCAATCATAAAGAATGGATATGTAAATTTAGAGCCTAATACATTCGCTACAATCGCAAAGCCAACCACACAAACGACACCAGAACCAATCAATAATCCTTTATAAATTGAAACAGGAATCATTTCCAAGATTGAACAAATCACAGATGAAGGGATCAATAATAATACAACCGTCGGAATCAAAACACGAATTCCTTGCACACAAATGCCAATCCATTGATAATAAGAAACTTTCTTTGTTTCATCCATTTTATGTACAAGTTGGATTGCTAAATTACGACATACCTTTGTCAAAGATAACCCCACTAAAGATAATGGAATCGCTAGGGCAATACTAAACACAATCACATATCTAGCTTCAATTGCACTTTCAAGGCCATGAATCATCAATATAGATGAAATCACACTCGCTAAACATACATCGGGTGCAACTGCCGCACCAATATTGGCCCACCCTAAGGCAATCAATTGTAAAGATCCACCTAATAATAATCCTTCTGCTAAATGGTTTGTCACTAAACCAATTAAAGTACAGGCAACAATGGGTTGATGAAATTCAAACTCATCCAAGATGCCTTCAATGCCTGCGACAAATGCCACAAGTAAAACTAAAATAGTCTGCATACCTCTTCCTCATTTCTTTTTGATTTTCTTAAAATCCTTTGAATTTAAAAAATAATACAAGATAAATGCCCATACAAGAAGGAGTACTGCGCCTAATGATATAAACGTCTTATAATAGGGATACCCAAAAACAGCTCCTACGCTTAAAATCAAGCCAACAAAAACATAGGATACAAATTCCTGGATTACATCATAGATTTCTTGAAAACTGTATTGATTATGTGTAACTTCGTTTTCCTGTAGTCCATCATATATACCATGTGCAATATCTTTTAAAAATCTTTTCATATGTATAATATACCACAAGAAAAGGCTTTCCCATCAGGAAAAGCCAAGATTATTTATTATTCATCATTTTAAGTGCAATTCTAAGAATACAAATGCCCATTACCACAATCACAATTGAATTCAATAACCAAGTGTTGATTGTATTCGGTAGTTTATAAATAAAAACGGTACATGCGCAAAGTAGTAAAATAAAGCATTCTATAACGGAATTTTTAATCATAGTCATATCTGTACCTCCCTTACATTTTTAGTATAAAACGCCTTAAATAAAGTACAATATGACTACATACGATTGAACAGACATTTATCCAACACTTAATTCATCCTTAATCTATGTTAATTTTAATTTACATATGAACCAATTTCTCGTTTGCAGGTTCTTATAAAGAGGATTATTGTAAAAGCATCTAACCATAAATAAACGGAGTTGATTATGATCAACATACCCAAGATACTGGTGGCAACCGGGTCTGGGGCATTTTTAGTACTCTTCTTATTGTTATATCGAATTCGTATTGTACAAACAAATCAGTTTGATGAAAAAATATATAACTTTATGCTTATAGTTACCTTCATTGCCACGGTCAATGAAACGCTTAGTTTTATCATTGATGCCCAGGTTTTATCTTTCATATTTTACAATATATCTCAAATACAATTTCTTCAGCTAGCTCAGGCATCATTGGATATTATTGGTGTTTATTCGTAGAATATCATATTCATAGAAATTTTGCGCGCATCAAGAAGAAATCAAGAATCTTAGCCATTCCATTGATCATTGCCACAATCTTGATCTTTATCAATTTATTGGGAACGGGTATCATCTTTGATATTTCAAAGGAAAATGTATATACTCGTGGTCCCATGAATTTTATTTTATATATTTTCGTCTTCGTTTATTATATTGAAAGTGTATATACTGTTCAAAAAGCTAAAGCAGATTCCATTTTAGTAGAATTCTTTCCCATTTACTACTTTATCATTCCTTGTATGATTGGTACCATGATTCAAGGTTTCTTTTTCGGAATTTCTATGGTCTGGCTATGTGTCGCAATCGCATTTATCTTAGTTTATATTGAAATCCAAATATCTATATCCTTTATTGATGATTTATCCGGACTTTACAATCGAAAATACATGAATCATTATTTAAACAAACTTCAAAACAATAAAACGAAACATGTATATGGATTCATGATGGATATCAATGACTTTAAAGCCATCAATGATACATATGGATATTTAAAAGGTGATTATGCCCTCATACATTTTGGTAAAATTCTACAACATTCGATTGATAAAGATTCAGTTGTCATTCGTATGGGTGGAGATGAATTCGTGATCTTTGCGAAACTCAAATCGGATGAAGAAGCCTTGGCTTTAAAGAAACAAATCGAATACAATGTTCGACAATTTAATATAAAATCAAAAGAACCATTCCATTTCTCTTTCTCGCTTGGAATAGCTAAATTTAACGGTAAAATACCGATGCATTCTTATCAGCCATGGACGATCTATGTATGAAACTAAAAATATGCATCGTTTAATGCAGTAATCAAGGCGAGTTCATCGCCTGTTTTTATTTTGCACAAAAAAGATGAGCAATTATTTACTCATCTAGTTTTTCAATTACTTTTTTAATGTAATAGGTTCTTAGTAAGCCAAAGATCAAGATACAGATTCCTACAATGGAAATGGCTTTTTCTTGATACAACAAGCCAAAAACAAAGACGACAATGCCAAGTCCAGCCAGCTGTAATTGTTTAAAAACAACCTTTTGTTTATCATTCATTAGCGAACAGTTACACCATTAGGCATTTCTTTTGCGACAGTGACAAATGACAAGTCTTTGTCATCTGTAGCACACAAAATCATACCATATGATTCTACACCACGTAATTTTACTGGTTTTAAGTTTGTCACTACGACAACTTGTTTTCCAATCAATTCTTCTGGCTTGTAGTGTTTCGCAATACCACTAACGATTTGACGGACTTCACCACCCAAATCAACTTGTTCAACCAATAAACGATCTGCCTTTGGATGTGGTTCACACTTCAAAATCGTACCTACTTTGAATTGTAGTTTTGCAAAATCATCAATCGTAACTTCTTCTACTTTTTCTTCTTTTTTAGGTGCTTCTTTTTTAGCTACTTCTTTTTCTTTATTAAACTCTTCCATAAATTTCTTTTCATCAATACGCGCAAACAATGGTTCACACTTTTCAACTACATGAATATCTGTTTCTAAGCTTCCAAAAGATTCAGAAGAATCTAAATCCGTTACTTTTGTATTTAAATATGCAAACATCTTTTCTGCAGTTTCAGGTAAGAATGAATGTAATAATACTGCTGAAATACGAATAGATTCTAATAAGTTATATAAAACAGTAGCTAAACGATCTTGTTTTGATTCATCTTTTGCAAGTACCCAAGGCATTGTTTCATCAATGTACTTGTTTGTACGACGAAGCAATGCGAATACTTCATCTAATGCATCACCAACACGAAGTTCTTCCATCTTAGCTTCTACTTTCTTCTTAGTTTCTAAAGCACAAGCTTTTAATTCTTCATCGACTGCTTCACATACATTTGGATTTTTGACTAAACCACCAAAATATTTATTTGACATCGCAATTGTACGAGATACTAAGTTTCCTAAAATGTTTGCCAAGTCCGAATTAATTCTTTCAATCATTAATTCCCAAGTAATCGTTCCATCTTGCGCAAATGGCATTTCGTGTAAACAGTAATAACGAACAGCATCTACACCAAAGTGAGCAACTAAATCTTCGGCATAAATCACATTACCTTTTGATTTAGACATTTTGTCACTTCCCGTAAGCAACCATGGATGCCCGAATACTTTCTTAGGTAAAGGTAAATCCAAAGCCATTAAAATAATTGGCCAATAAATTGTGTGGAAACGTAAAATATCTTTACCAATAATGTGTGTTGCAGGCCAGTATTTGTTGAACTTTTCATCACTAACACCATTGGCATGATAGCCAAGTGTAGTGATATAGTTGCTTAATGCATCAATCCAAACGTATACAACGTGTTTTGGATCAAAGTCAACAGGAACTCCCCATGTAAATGATGTACGAGATACACAAAGATCTTGTAATCCCGGACGCAAGAAGTTATTCAGCATTTCATTCTTACGAGATTCTGGTTGAATGAAATCAGGATGATCTTCAATGTATTTAATTAAGCGAGCCGCATACTTTTGCATATTAAAGAAGTAGGCTTCTTCTTTTGCCTTCTTAACTGGACGACCACAATCTGGGCAACATCCATCTACCAATTGAGATTCTGTCCAGAATGATTCACAAGGCGTACAATACCATCCTTCATATGTTCCTTTATAGATATCTCCTTGATCATATAAACGTTTAAAAATGCTTTGTACTTCTTTTACGTGATAATCATCTGTAGTACGCACAAAATAATCATAGCTTGTATTCATTAAATCCCAGTTTGATTTAATTTGAGCAGCCACACCATCCACGAATTCTTGTGGACTTACACCTGCAGCTTTTGCCTTTTCTTCAATTTTTACACCATGCTCATCTGTACCTGTCTGAAAGAATACATCATATCCTTGTGCTCTTTTAAAACGAGCAATCGCATCCGACAAGATAATTTCATATGTATTCCCAATGTGAGGTCTACCTGATGTATACGCAATTGCCGTTGTTAAATAAAATGGTTCTTTCTTTTGTGTCATCTTTATTTCCTCCTATCATACAAATAAAAAAAGCCTTCATCCAAGGACGAAAGCTTCGTGGTACCACCTTAGTTTATGTTTTCACACCTCAAGCTGTTAACGCCAGCATACGTCTTTACCTACCTATCGATAAAGAAGCTCCAAGACCATCTTCTCTATATATTGTACGCAGATTCACACCAAACCATCTGCTCTCTTTAGTACGCCATATAAATACTCTTCTTTTCTAAGCTTATTGACTTGTTTATTATACGCTATACAACGTATTTTGAGCAAATTTATTTCGCAGCTTTTGTCAAAATTTTTACCAATGGTAAAGCTTTTTCAGGACAATTTGAAACACCCATATGATATTTTGGCTTTGTAGGACCATGATAATCACTACCACAAGATACGAATAATTTACGTTTCTGAACAATTTTCAACGCAGCCGCAACCGTTTGTTCATGAATATCATTAGAGAAGCATTCCACTCCATCCATACCTAAATCCACAATTTCTTCTAAAACATCATCTGAAATATAATCTAAATGCCAGCTTGATAAAATCGCAATACCTCCAGCACTATGAATCGCATCAATTACTGCTTTCGCATCCGGATAGTTAGCCTTTACATAACAAGGTCCATTCTTACCAAATACATCGGTTTCAAAACGAGACATCGCAACAGTCTCACTTTCACAACTATCAATATACTTCTTCACAAAAGGCAATAAACGCGTTCTTTCGTTATGGAACACCATCTTTGTGATTTCTGCTGGTGTAATAGTTTGGAAACGAGAATTTGAAATTAACGAATCTACATCAATACGAATGTCTGAGTAATTTTCGAATTTTTCAACACGCTCCATGGATAAATCTTTTTCACGCTTCAAAGAATTTTGTTCTAACACTTCAAACGCTTCATTCGTCCAGTCAATATAATAACCTAGAATACGTACTCGCATTCTTTTATATTGTGCATCCACTTCCACGCCTGGAATATATTGAATGTTGTACAAACTTGAAAAACGAACCGCTGCCGCATTTGCCCTTGCACAGTTGTGGTCTGTGATTGAGATAACTTCCAAGCGATTTTCTTTGGCTTGTTTGAATAATTCTTCTACATCATAATAACCATCATCACTGTAGTTTGAACGAATATGTAAATCGATTGGAGTCACAACCAACTCTTCTTTTACTAAAGCTGGTTCTACCTTTGTTTCAAAACGAATTTCCTGATCTGGTTCATTTACAGGAACCAAACCAAAAATCAAATCAAATAGAGTTTGTTGGTTTGGAGTGATTAAGACAACAATACCATTGATGACCCACCATAAAATGACTCCCGGCACTTGATAGAAGAACCCTAAAATCATCAAAGGAAGACCAAATCCCAATGCTTGTCGCAAAATCAAATTGATTGGCATCGCCTCTTTTTTATTTCTACGAACCAATTTCAAATCCATGATGGCATATCCAAATGATTGCCCATTTGTTCGTGCTGTAAAAAACGCAAGTAATAATACACTAGATACAAATAACAAGGCAAACATTAAGTAGAATAATAAATCAAAGAAGTGTGGTGGAATCAATCCACACATAATTAATAAAAACTCAAGAACCCATATATAAACAGGCAATAAGCAAATGTTGACATCCATCAAAAACGCAAAGAAATGATTTTGGTAATCTCTTAGATTCCGTTTTAATGGAGTGGCATATTTATATCCACCTGCACGATACAATTTCGATTTTTTTTGAAAGTATGCTAGAGTTAGATCTTTAAAATTGTATTTCTGTTGTTTCATAAAATTATAAGCCTTTCTTTCGTTATTATAACAATTTTTAAGCATGAAAAAAAGGGCCATAGCCCTTAATCTTGTTTTCTTAAACGTTTTAGCGCAAATGTTAATACACCTAAAGACATCATACATAACCATGAATAAATCGTTACATTTGTGTTTGTTGATGTATTTACAGGCGTATATTTTCCTGCATTCATACTAAATTTTTGTGCTTCCTGCAATAAACGCTGATACTTTTTACCAACTTTATTCACCAATTCTGCATTCACTGCATTTTTATCAGTTGCAGATAATTTTACCCAGCTAGGCATCGCAGAAAGAATCTTTTGATAATTCAAGTTGTTGGCGCTTGTAAAGATATTTCCACTTGTACTCGTTAAATATGTCTTAATGAAATTATCAGCTGCCGTACTTGTAATCTCTTGTTTGACTACCGTTTCCACTTTTGCGGCGTCCACCTTCTTTGTTTCTACAGTTGGAGCCACAACTTGCGGCTGTTCTTGTACAACGGATGTTTGCGCTAATAATTCATTACTTGTTTCTACTTTTGGTGCAACCTTTTCTTCTAAAGTAACCACCTTGTATACAAAGTTTGTATTATCGTCTAAATATGCATTTAGATGTGCTAGCGTTTCATCCACTTTTGCCTGTGTTGATTCATCATTTGAAAGTACAAGACTACAATCATCCAATTCTTTCTTGAAGTTATTATAAGACTCTTCTTCAAGCATATCCTTATTGGATTCTAAGACTTCATTAGCTTCCTGCACTTTTTCATTCAATTTAGAGAAATCCGCTTTTTTAACTAAGGAAGCAGCTGCCGCATTTAAAGCAGACCGTGCCTTTTCAATGTCTTCAACAGTACTTGCTCCATTTTCTAACACCTTTTTAGCTTCATTCAAACTTGTTTCATATGCCGTAAAGCTTCTATTGGTATAGCTATCCTTTACATATGTACTTGATTGATCTACGATAGCTTTTAATCCAGAAACATTGATCAATGCTTTTTTTGCATTATCCAGTTTCACTAACTCTTGTGTAAGTTGTTCTAAAGTTGAACTTGTTGATTGAACCAAAAGGCTGGATTCATCCATCACCGTTTTTAAAGCGGCATAGCTATCTGTAGTAAAGATTGTAGAATCTAAACTTTGTGCATCTTTTAAAGATGTATCTAAAGCTGTTTTAGCGTTTAAAACCAATGTATTTGCCTCAGCTACAACAATTTCATATGCGCTTAATTTACATCCTTCAGCTTTTTTCATACCTGCATTTGCGTATGCTGTTTCATAAGCTGTTTTGATTTGATCCTGATTTTCTTTAGTCAAGACTTTGAACAATTGATCTCCTGTTAATACGAAGGAATAATTCTTTTCATCCACCTTAGTGATCAATGTATATTTTTCTACATCTTTATTTGTACTATCTTTAACAATTTCTTTTGTACTCAAATATTGTTTGATAAAATCATCTGCAGTAATTGTCTGTTGGGCTTTTTCTTCTAATTTTACTGGCTGTACTTGTTTGGCAAGCACATCCATATTTGGATTTGAAGCCACACAAACTGCTACAGCACTTGCGACACAATAAACCTTTGCTTTATTCACGACAAACCCTCCATTCCATTTCACTATTTTACTCCCAAAATATCAATTGGTCTAGTCCCAATATTCAACAACAAACTTTCGAGCCCACGCATCCGTTGCTTCTAATTGATCAATTGTAGGGTTTTCAATATATTTTGCCTGCTTACAAGCTTGTTCAATACTTTCTTCAATTTGTAAAAATGAAATCTTTTTATCCAAAAACAGCTGTACTGCCTGTTCATCCGCTCCATTAAATACGGCACCTAGATTTCCTTCTTTTTTACCAATTTCATAGGCTAGTTTCAACATTGGATAACGAACATAATCCATTTCTTTAAAGTTCAAATTCATTGTTTTTGTCATATCCAAAGGATGATCTTCCTTTAACCCCGGACGATCTGGATAACATAACGCATATTGAATTGGTAAACGCATATCCGCAGATCCAAGTTGTGCAATAATTGCGTTGTCATTGTATTCAACCATAGAATGCACGATACTTTGACGATGTAACACTGTATCGATTTTTTCATATGGCAAATCAAATAAATAGTGTGCTTCAATCACTTCAAAACCTTTATTGACCATTGTTGCACTATCCACTGTTATTCGTTTTCCCATATTCCAGTTTGGATGTTTTAAAGTCTGTTCTACTGTTACATCGCTTAACTCATCCCTTGTCTTATCTCTAAAACTACCGCCACTCGCCGTAATAATTAAACGCTTCACATCTTCACTACGATTTCCCTGCAAGGATTGGAAGATGGCAGAATGTTCTGAATCGATTGGATATAGTTTGGTGTTTGTTTCCTGCAATGCCTGACGCACCAAAACACCGCCCGCAACCAAGCTTTCTTTATTAGCCAATGCCACATCAATTCCTTTTTTTAAAGATGTTAATGTAGGCTTTAATCCTCTAAATCCAACAACGGCATTCACCAACAAATCATATTCACAGTTTTCAATACATTGAACCATGGCTTCATTGCCACTATAAACAGTTACACCACTTAATTTTTTGGCATTTGAAACATCTGAAATACCAGCTACCTGAATGGTTGGATGTTTATCAATAATTTTCTGCATTACATCCACTTGATGTCCAGCCGCAATACCAACTAGACAAAATTGGTCTGGATGTTGTTCAATCACATCCACTGTTTGTAAACCGATAGAGCCTGTAGCTCCTAATAATAGTATTCTTTTCATAATTCATCACCTGTACTTATCATTTTAACACAATACAGATAAAAGATGTGGTTAAATAGTAATTGGAGGTAAATTATGAAAGGCAGTGATTTAACACATACTATTTCGGAAGATATGCCCGTCTTTCCGGGTAGTGAAACACCAAAATTAACCACAAAAAGCACCTACGAAAAGGATGGTTTTAAAGAAACACTCCTTCAAATGTATTCTCATGTAGGAACACACATGGATCCACCTGCCCATATTTTTACGAACCAAAAGACTTTAGATCAATTTTCCCCAGAACAATTCATCGACAAAGCTCTTGTCGTTGATTGTAGAGATTTAAAAGAAGGACAAGCCATCACAATCGATAAAATCGATATAGATAAAGCAAAGTTGGCTGATTTTCTTCTCTTTAATCTTGGTTGGGATAAACGTTGGAATTTAGATACCTATTTTAATGATTACCCGTGCATAGATAACACAGTATTAGAATTCATTCTAAATAGTAATTTCAAAGGCATTGGCTTTGACGTAATGGGATTAGAAGACCCCCTGTGTGATGAAAATCTGACACGACACAAAGCGTTATTTAAAGATACAGATATTGTGAATATAGAAAATCTCACGCATTTAGAACAATGTGGTGATGAATTATTTTGGTTTAGTTGTTTCCAACTTAAAATTGAAAACTGTGATGGCTTTCCTATTCGAGCGATTACTTAGTATGAATAAAGACCGGATCACCGGTCTTTCAATTTTTTCTTTTCATTATATAATTGTTTATCAGCTTCAATAAACCAATCATTCCATTTATGTATATCTTTGTGGTATGGTGCACATCCAATACTCACATCTAAGTCAAAGGGAAAAGATAGTTTTTTTATATACGCATAAATTCTTTGGCACAAACCTTCTACATCATTTCCTTTATACACAATCACAAATTCATCCCCACCATAGCGAGCAATAAAATCACTTTTTTCAATACAAGATTCTTTTAAATAGTTCGCAATGGCCTTTAATGCTAAATCCCCTTGCACATGTCCATGCTCATCGTTGATTTTCTTAAATCTATTCACATCCAGCACTAACAAGTACATATTTAAATCTTGACTTCTTCCACACTCAAATAAATGCTGTTCCCTACGATTACAGTTATTCAATTGTGTTAATGGATCCATAGAAATCATTTGTTCTTCCAAACTAATATATACAATAAGGATACAAAGACTAGTTCCTACACAAAAAACTGGAATGTCACGAAAAAAATCTTGCATTATGCCAATCAACAATAGTGACACCATATAAATGTCTAAAATTTGATTCGATTTCTTTTGTTGATAATTCTTTGCCTTACGGCTATACACACAAGCTTGATAGGCTCCAACCATAAAATAGAGATCGTTTATAAATACATGCAAAATATAGAGTGGTCCTTCTCGAAACTTTCCATATGAATCGATTTGAAATAAACATCCATCCAATGTTTTCACAAGTAAAAGGACAACGCTTGCGAACACAGGAATCATTGCGAATATCGTTTGCGATTTCTTTAAATAATGAACTTCAAACATTATTTGGATGTAATTAAACCAAGAAAGTATGCATAGAGAAAAGAACAGGAAGCTCATTTCATTTAGAAACAGGTCCTGACCATTTGTCGTCATTCGTACTAAATCAGTTTAAAAATATAATACATGTACAAAGACAACCGCAAAAAACTAACTATTTGACTGTTTTTCATCATGGAATGATAGGTTTTAAAACCTAGAATCAACATGATAGCTACACATATATAGTAGATTTACGCAAAACGAATTTAGTTTATAAAACCATTTTATCATGAAAAACAGATCATATCCCCTTTATCGGTAAATATGATCTGTTTTTTTAATTAGTCTTCAAATGACAATGGTTTTAAATCCCAAATTTCTTTAGCATATTCGCTAATTGTACGATCACTAGAGAAATATCCTGATTTAGCAATGTTTACTAACATCGTCTTAGCCCAGCGACTCTTGTCCATGTAACGAGCTTGTACTTTTTCTTGAGCATATACATATGCATCAAAGTCAGCTAATACGAAGAATTCATCGTTACGCATCATTAAGTCGTTGTTGATCAACTTAAATTCGTTTGGATCATTTGACCATGTACAATTCTTAAGTGAATCAATTACCATACGAATATTGTAGCTTGAATTGTATAGGTTCCATGCGTTGTATGAGTTTTCATGACGAAGTTCATTGATGTCTTCTACATGTAAACCAAAGATTTCTGCATTTTCGTATCCAACACGCTCAACGATTTCTACGTTAGCTCCATCAAGTGTACCTAGAGTGATTGCACCATTCATCATGTACTTCATGTTTCCTGTACCACTTGCTTCTTTACCAGCAGTAGAAATCTGTTCAGAAACATCTGCCGCATTCAATAAGATTTCAGCAATGGATACAGAGTAGTTAGGAATGAAGACAACCTTCATGTATTTAGAAATTTCTGGGTCATTATTAACAACATTGGCAACCATGTTAATCAATTTAATAATTTCCTTCGCTAAATCATAACTTGCTGCTGCTTTTGCAGAATAGAAGAATGTACGAGGGTAAATTCTAAATGAAGGATCCTGTTTCATTCTTAAGTATAAATACATAACGTGGAAGATATTTAATAATTGACGTTTGTATGCGTGAAGACGTTTAGCTTGGCAGTCAAAGATTGAATTAACATCAATATCAATACCTAATTTTTCTTTTACATAAGCAGCCAAAATCTTTTTACGCTCTAGTTTCACATCCATGAATTTAGATTGTAAAGCCTCATCTTCAACGTGTGCCATTAAATCTTCTAATTTTTCTGGATTTGTCTTGAACTCATCTCCAATTGTTTCTTCTAACAACTGAGTCAATTGAGGGTTTGAGAACAATAACCATCTACGGTGAGTAATACCATTTGTCTTATTTTTGAATTTGTCTGGATAAATTGTCACAAAATCTTTGAATACATCGTTTACTAAGATTTCAGAGTGAAGTTTCGCAACACCATTTACACTGTGAGAACCAACAACAGCCAAGTTAGCCATGTGAACTTGTCCTTCTTTTAAGATTGAAACATTGTTGAAGATTCCACATAATCCTCTGTGATCTACGTCATATTTGAAACGACGGTTGATTTCTTCAATGATCATATATAGACGTGGCAACAATGAACGAACCATGTCTTGAGGCCATTTTTCAAGTGCTTCTGCCATAACTGTGTGATTTGTATACGCAACAGTCTTTGTCACGATATTCCAAGCATCATCCCAGTCATAGAAGTAATCATCTAGTAATACACGCATTAATTCAGGAATAACTAATACAGGGTGTGTATCATTTAACTGAATCGCAACTTTATCACCTAAATTATCTAAGCTTGGGTATACACGTAAGTGTGAACGAATAATTTGATCAATTCCAGCACATACAAAGAAATATTCTTGTGTTAAACGCAAACGTTTTCCTTCGATTGTCGAATCATCAGGATATACATTTGCTGTAATAGCTGTTACTTGATTCAAATATTCATTTAATCCACCTGAGTTTACAGAATCTTCATCAACTTCTGCATCCCATAAGCGAAGTGTATTTGTGGTTGTTGTATGATATCCAACGATTGGTTCGTCATAAGGTACAGCACGTACGACAAATTCCGGATGATGTTGAGCATGGAATTTTCCATATCCATCCATGTATCCATCTACGTAACCACCAAATTTAACTTTTACAGCATGTTGAGGTTTCCATACTTCCCAAACATTACCATTCTTTAACCAGCAGTCTGGCAATTCAACCTGTTGGTTGTTTTCAATTTTTTGTTTGAACAAACCATAACGGTAACGAATACAGTTACCATGTCCTGGCAAATCAAGAGAAGCTAATGAATCCATGAAACATGCGGCAAGTCTTCCTAAACCACCATTACCCAATCCTGCATCACTTTCAATGTTTTCCATGTCATTGATGTCCATACCTAAATCTTTTAAACCATCTTTAACAACATCATAGATGTTTAGGTTCATTAGGTTGCTAGTCATTAAACGACCCATCAAGAATTCCATAGAAAAATAATAAAGCTGCTTTGATTCTGTTTTCTTGATCGCATTTTTAGTTTCTCTCCAATGCTCTCCAGCAAAATCACGAATCATTTTGCCCAGGATAATATATCTCTCTTCAGGATATGTTTCTTCAAAATCACGTCCATAGGCATCAGAAACAGCTTCTTTAAAGCTTTCCTTAAAACTATCTTTAGACTCAAATAGATGTGGCATAATCTAAATCTCCTTCCAACGCCTTTACATTATACCTTTATTTCAAGCCATTTTTCAACTTTACCCCACTTTAAAAACATCGAAATCCCAAAAATAGCCAACAGTTTTATGGGTTTTGATGTATTCATCACCCAAAAGGCGACGAATTGAAGCGATATGAACCGTTAAAGTGTTATCCAATATTTCGTGATGATACGCCTGTTCCAAGTAAAAAACCAACGCCGATCTAGATACAGTTTTGTGAGGAACGTCCATCAGTGTTGAAATAATTGTAAAACTTGCCTTAGGAATAAAGATTTTTTCTTTACCCTTTTGGATAATATTAGAATCCATATCAATCAATAGATTCCCCGTTCTATATAACCCCTTTTTCTTTCGAACATTTTCAATGGACATTGAAATCAAACCGTTGCTGTAATTTCTCACTTCATCATTCACTTTTAAATTTTGGCATAACATAGCTGGTGTTTTGTAGTAAACCTGCCCGTTCTCTTCAATGCGATCCACAGGATATCCATTATCGACTAACTCTTCGAGCAGTTCTAAATCGACCTCTGTAATCAACTTACAAAACTTCATATGTATACTTATCTCCTTTAGCTAACCATTTCACATTTGGCTCATACCAATAGTATCCCATATCTATGTGAATTTAACATTAAATGCTAACTCTTTGTTAATTTATGCAAATTTTCAATTAATTTGTGCAAATATATAGTACCTTTTAATGATTTTTTACTCAAATTTCTCTATTTTACCGAAACATTTAATGCTTGAATCAATGATCATTCCACCCTTTTCATAGATGCCATACACAGGAATTTGTTTCTCTGATTTTACCTTTTCAATACTTTGCAGCTGCACTTTACTACTTCTAAAATGAGGTTCAATCGCAAAACCAGATAAACAACCTAAACCTGTCTGATACAAAAATCCTGGATAATCCTCATCCGGACTTATGTGATAAGAGTCAAGCTGAATCATGGCTCCTGCACTATATCCAATCATAATTCCCTTATAATTTTTAATTAACTTCTTTAATTTCTTTTCTTTAATTCGCTTCATCATTAAATCAGGAGCTCCACCTGTCAACATCAAAATGGAACTATTTAAAATCTTTTCCTTCATTTCATCCATCGAATCTTTAAAGTAATTGACCCATACTATTTGTTCCTTACCGATTCCATACTTGTAGAATACATCTTGATTAGAGCGATACCATATCCCTTGTCCAGGCGCATACTGTTTATTCCAATCAGACTCATTTTTAGTATCATTAAAAAAGCTAAATGGAAGGATACAAACACGGTCATTTTTAGATATATATGATTTTAAATTCATATATATCCACTTTTCATCGATCATACTCGTATTCAATAAGACATGAATAGGATGAATACAATTTTCAAGTTCTTTTACTCCAACAAAAGAATAGGGTTTCCTATTTTCAAACTCTTCAAAACACTTCATATCACTCGTTGCCTCATGCATGGTGAATACTTTATTATTCTCGTCAATATATAATTTCATTTTTTGGCTCCTTTCAAGAAAAAAGATGGACGCTTATTGTCCATCATCTTCGTTTTGCGCATTTGCGATATTTTGTTGAATCTGTTCACTTGCTGCTTTTAATTGATTTGAAAGCTCAGGATCTTTAGCCGTTGTCATATTATCTGTAACAGGACCATCACTAGCTCCGGTCTTCGACAATTTTAAATATGTCCAGCCATCTGCCGTATGTGTATCATCAATCAAATAATTATAAGAATCAATTTCTAGATCATACATCTTTGAACTATCTTTATTTGTAAAATATGTATCAATTGGCAATTGTTCATTCACAATATTATATGCACTATCAAGTGCTGCACTCGCCACATCATCCGTTGCACTATCTACTAGATCAATATGTACACGTAGTGTTGCACTTAATAAATTCACACTTACCTTTTCTACATTATCAATGTTTCCTAGAGCACTCTCAAGAGATGAGATATTGTCTTTTGTAATGGCAGGATCTAAATCCGTTTTTGAAAAACGACTACCTTCCACAGGTCGATTTTGTCCACCTAAACTTGTCAACAAAACATATCCTACAATCACAACAGGAATCATAATTATAATAACAGTAAACCATACAAGCTTGTGTCCTTGACCTGTAGGTTTATTGGATGTATGTCTTCTACGCTTCATCTTGGCCATTAAAAAACCTCCTAACAACGTATTTATTATAACACAGTACCTGAAAACATTAAAAGTCTGAATGAATCAGACTTCTATCTTTTCTTTAATTCTTCTTGAATCAACTCATTTGTACGCTTAGGATTTGCCTGACCACGACTCGCCTTCATGACCTGGCCTACTAAGAATCCAACAGCACGATCTTTACCATTTTTGAAGTCTTCAATCGATTGAGGGTTGGCATCTAAAACACTGTTAACGATAGCTAAAATAGCACCATCATCACTTACTTGTTTCATACCCTTTTCTTCGATAACCTTCTTAGGATCTTTTCCTTGCATAACCTCTTCAAATACAACTTTACCTTGTTTTCCACTGATTTCTCCAGCCTCGATCACATTGATCAAGCTAGCTAAGTTTTCACTTGAACAAGGTACTTTCGCAAAACTTAAGTTATTTTTGTTTAAGTAAGCTGAAACATCTCCAATGATCCAGTTACATGCTTTTTTCGCAAATTTTGTTGATTTTAATACTTCTTCAAAGAAATCAGCCATTTCACGATCAGAAACCAATACACCTGCATCATATTCACTCAATTCATAATCCTTCATGAAACGAGCTAAACGAGCATCAGGAAGCTCTTCTAGATTATCCTGAATCGATTTAACCCAGTCAAGATCTAATTGAATTGGGAAAATATTTGGCTCTGGAAAATATTTATAGTCAACATTTCCTTCTTTTTTACGCATTAGAATTGTAGTTTTTTGTGCTTCATCATAACGACGAGTCGCCTGTTCTACTTTTTCACCAGCATCCAATAATGCAGATTGACGTTCTATTTCTGCTTGAACCGCTTTTTGAACATTCGCAATGGAGTTCAAGTTTTTGATTTCTGCCTTTGTTCCCAAAGTATCTTTGTCTTTACTCAAAGAAATATTTACATCACAACGCATACTTCCTTCTTCCATCTTAACATCACTGACATTTAGATATAAAAGATTTTTACGAAGTGTTTCCACATAAGCTGCTGCTTCTTTAGCACTATGCATATCTGGTTTTGATACGATTTCAATCAATGGTGTTCCAGCACGGTTAAAGTCAATATATGTACCTGTATCTTTATGGAACTGTTTTGCGGTATCCTCTTCCATATGAATACGTTCGATGCGAATTTGTTTCTTTTCTCCATCTACATCAATTTCTACATATCCATTTGTTCCAATAGGATGGAACTGTTGCGTAATCTGGAATCCTTTTGGTAAATCTGAATAGTAATAGTTTTTACGATCAAAACGAACCAATGTTTCAAGATCACAATGCATAGCTGTACATGCCTTGATAGCTAAGGCTACAGCCTCTTTATTTACACATGGTAAGCATCCAGGATGTCCTAAATCCACAACACTTGTACATGTATTTGCGATTTCTCCAAAGCGCACAGGAGCACCAGAGAACATTTTTGTATTTGTCTTTAATTCACAGTGAATTTCAATACCAATCGTCACAAAATAATTCATTACTATCCCTCCAAACATTGTCCTTTTAAACCTGTGCATTCTTCAATCGCACTGGATACATCAAACATTTTTTGTTCTTCAAAAGGCTTGCAAGTTAAATTCACAGCCACAGGCATAGAATCTACTTTTCCTAGTGGAAGTGTAATACTTGGATAACCAGAGAAATTTTGCAACTGCATGTGTTCTTCGGCAAAACTAGATACGCCAAAACGAACATTTGTACTTTCATTAATCAATGGTGCAATCGTTGGTGCTGCAACACTTAATACAGCATCACATTCTTCAAACATCTTCGCGTAAGCTTGAACGATCAAGCGACGAATCTTTTGGGCTTTTCTAAATAAACGATCTTGATTTTCTTCAAACAAAGAATATGAACCAATCACGAAACGGGCCCGAACATAGCTTGAGAAACCTTTTGTACGAGTATTTGTCATGACTTCTTCTAAATCTTGACCTTCTTCACGCATTCCAAAACGAATACCATCCAGATTTGAATGGTTAGCTGTTGCTTCTGCATTCGCAATTGTCTTATAGACAGGAGCAATCAATTCCATATATTCTTTTGGCATTTCCACTTCAACAATCTTAGCTCCTTTTTCCTCTAATTTAGAAACTAAAGCGTTAAATTGAGTCTTTAATTCTTCATTTTCCACTTCATCGATTACAGTTTTAAATACACCAATTGTTTTGTTTGTTAGATCACCATTCAATAATTTTGAATATTCTTTAACCTCTTCATAACTTGAAGTCATATCATGATCATCACGACCGGCAAGTACTTCTAGAGCTAATGCAGCATCTTTTACGTTTGTTGTAAAATATCCAACATGATCTAATGAACTTGCATAAGGAATGATGCCATAGCGTGAAATACGTCCATATGTTGGTTTAACACCAACAACACCACAATATGCAGCAGGTTTTCGAACGCTATCCCCTGTATCTGTACCAATAGCCAAAGGTACACATCCTGCAGCAACTAAAGCAGCACATCCACCGCTTGACCCACCTGGAATGCGGTCTAGATCATAAGGATTGTGTACAGCACCTGTGTAGGCATTCTTGTTGGTTCCACCCATACCAAGTTCATCCATACTTGCCTTACATACAAAGTCAGCTCCTGCCTCTCTTAATTTTTTTACGATTGTCGCATCATAAACAGGAACATAGTTATCTAAAATACGACTACTTGCAGTTGTACGAATACCACAAGTAGAGATGTTATCTTTCAATGCGACTGGAACACCTGAAAGTTTTCCTTCCTTTGTGTTATCAGCTTCATCCACCATAGTTACTACAGCATTTAATTTTGGTTGAACCGCATTAATTTTTTCAATAGCCACGTTTTTATTTACACAATTTGAAATTTCCATCTTACTTCACCACCTTTGGAACATGAACATGTCCCATACGCGCATCTTTTACATTCTTCAACGCTTCTTCTTGCGTTAATACATCACTTACAACGTCTTCTCTTAAGAATGTTGTAGGTGCTTCAAAAGGATAGACCATAGGTTCTACGCCTTCTGTGTCCACTTTTTCAAAAAGGGATACTTGTTCTTCGACGGCAACGAGATCTTTTTTCAATTCTTCGATTTCTTCATCACTCAAATCAAACTTCAAATCGTTTGCCAATTTGTGAAAATATTCTGTACTGAACTTTTCCATATTCTCCTCCTATATCTTACTGATCACATTACATTCACTTGAACCAGATGCTCTCTCTATCAATGCATACACTGTATCATCATTTAGAATGGTAATCAAATAGTCACTTTTTTTTGAACTAAATGTATCCATCTGATCTTTTACATCCTCAATCACGGCCAAGATTTCTCCGGCCGTCTTTCCGTGTGCTGTAATTGTCAAATTTAATTTCTTTAATTTTTTAGATTCAAACTTAGCCTCACCCGTAATATACGTGTTATCTGGAAGAACTCTTGAAATCTCTTCTTTGAATGATGTAAACTCCGTTGCTGCTGATGAATCCAATTCTGTAAAGCGTGAACTTGGAACCAGTGTCCATTCTTGACTTAAAGAAGTAAAACTTCCTTGTCCACCCTTATAATATCCTTCATAGATATAGCCACCTTTACCAGCGGTATTTGAATCATCCAAGCGATAAGCCGCTATAAAGATTGGAATATTCTTATTGATTTCATTAAAACGCTCATGCATATAGGAAGCTAATTTAGAAAAAGTAACCTCCAAATAGTTTTGCATCTTTTCATCCGTAATTTCTACACTTGACCCATCGGATGCGTTTAATTCTCCATTTACAACAAGGCCTAATGAAATTCCTTTTAGATTATCGTTTGTGTACCAATCTAATTCATACAAATCAACTAAAATTGTCGCATTTGTCACAATTCCATTTCCCGTATCAAATTCTTCGTCAGCGCTTGGGTTTAGACCATTTGGATTTCCATCACGAACTGTTCCTAATAATCCTCTAGAACCGTCTGTCGCATCCAATTCATCATAATCTAAGAATTGATGTGTCTTATAGCCAACTGTAGTTGGTGAAAAATACTTTTTCGATAGATCCATCAATCCACTTTCCATTTCTACACGCAAATCCGTATCTTGAATCAAACCAACATGTTTACTTCTAGTATCACTGGATTCATAAGGTAAAATAGCTTGATACGAATCTTCATCCAATGCGTTTGCCTGATTTTTATTTCCGGTAGAACAAGCGCATAAACTCAATGCCAATAAACCAATCAATAATTTACTCTTTCGCATTTTCTACCTCCTGCACAAACTCTTCTTCACTCATTGTCATAACGCCTAGACTTTGTGCTTTTGTAAGTTTTGATCCAGCTGCCGTACCATAAATAACATAATCTGTCTTTTTAGATACAGAACCCGACACATTGGCACCTAAGGATTCTAAAATGGCCTTTGCCTCATTACGCGTATAATGTTCTAGAGTTCCTGTTAATACACATGTTTTATTTGTGAAACGACTTTGTACAACTTTTTTCTTTTCTTGTGTAAAATTACATCCAGCTTGTTTTAACACTTCAATTAAATGAACATTCTTTTCCTCCTTAAAGAAAGCTACAACACTTTGGGCTGTAATTAACCCAATATCATGAATCGTAACTAAATCATCCATACTTGCATGCATTAAAGTAGCGATGTCACCAAATTGTTCAGCTAAAATCATTGCGGCTTTTTTACCAACCTGACGAATTCCAAGTCCATATAAGATGACACCCAATGGTTGTTTTTTACTATTTTCAATCGATTCAAGAAGCTTATCCACCGACTTAGTTTGATAGCCTGGTTTTTCGATCAATTCATCATAGTAACGATCTAAAAAATAAATATCTTCAATCGAATTTAAATAACCCCATTCGTGTAATTGCTCAATTTTCTTATCACCCAAAGTATCAATATTCATCGCATCTCTTGAAGCAAAATGAATCATACTTTCGACAACACGAGCAGGACAATCTTGGTTGATACAATAGTGTGCCGCTTCATCAGGTAGTCGTACTAAATGGGAACCACAGATTGGACATGTTGTCGGGAAATGATATGGCACTTGTGTTCCATCTCTTCTTTTTGGAACACTTGTTACCACTTCCGGAATAATTTCTCCAGCCTTTCGAACAACAACAATATCACCAATACGAAGATCTTTATTGGCAATCATATCTTCATTATGTAACTGAGCCGCACTCACCGTGGTTCCGGCAACACGAACTGGTTCTAACACAGCGTTAGGCGTAATTTTTCCGGTACGTCCTACTGTAATCACTATATCTTTTAATCGTGTTAAAACTTCTTGGGCTGGAAATTTATAGGCAGTCGCATAACGCGGTACTTTCGCGGTGCTTCCAAGTCTTCTTTGAGCGGCTAAATTATTTAATTTAATGACCATACCATCGATTTCATAAGGTAGATTCTCACGTTTTTCTTGAATTTCCTGGATAAATTGCCAAATTTCATCGACGGTCGTGCAAACTTTACGCAATGGATTTGTTCTAAAATGCATCTTAGACATGGCTTCCAAAGCTTCTTCTTGTGTTTGTACCGCAAAATCAGACGCATTCTGGAAGTAATACCAATAGGCATCTAATTTACGACTTGCACACACACTGGAATCCAATTGGCGAATGCTTCCTGCAGCTGCATTTCTTGGATTCGCAAAAGGGGCTAACCCTTTTTCTTCTTGTCTTTTATTTAATAGTTCAAAGCTTGCCTTAGGCATATACACTTCACCACGAACCTCAACATGTCGCGTTTCAGGAATGTGCATAGGAATGGAAAGGATGGTTTTAACATTGTTTGAAACATCTTCTCCAACTATTCCATCACCCCTGGTCACAGCTCGAGTAAAGTTACCATCATCATATAATAATGCCATCGCAAGTCCGTCGTATTTGCATTCTACGACAAATTCTGGATTCGAAATACTTTCTGAGATTCTTTGAACAAATTCTTCAATTTCTTCTTTATTAAAGACATTTCCCAAAGAAAGCATCTGCGTATCATGTGTCACTTTTTCAAAGCCATCAAGTACAGAGCCAATGATTCTTTGACTAGGACTATTCGCATCATACATTTCTGGATGCTTTTCTTCTAGTACCATTAATTCCTGCATTAAACGATCGTATTCTTGATCGGTCACGCTTGGATTATCATATACATAATATTCGATAGAATACTTTTCTAATTCTTTACGTAATTCTAAAACTCTTGCCTTTTCATCCATCATACTCACCTAGGCTTTCTTTAAAGAAGGATGTGCTGCATTTAATTTTTTCACACCAATTGTGTGACCAAAGGCAATGGTTGCGACATCTCCACGAATTTCAAGTACAACACCCTGACCATAAATCGCATGTTCAACGGCATCCCCTTTACGTAAACGTGCTTTCTTTTTATTCGCACCCAGCTTAGATGGTCTTCCTGTTAAGGATTGAGACACAACAACCTTTGGTTGTTTTGGTGCTTCTTCTTTTTCTTCTTGTTCAATATATTCCATTGGGATTTCATCTCTAAAACGACTTGGTGTTTTAAACGCATCCTGCATATAACTAAAGCCTGTATTCCATGAAATATATAGTGTTTTTTTAGCACGTGTCATCGCAACATATAGAAGTCTTCTTTCTTCTTCTAATGCCTTCATACCACCTTCATCACATGCTCTAGAGCTTGGGAATACACCATCGTTAAAGTTAACTAAGAATACTGTGTCAAATTCTAGCCCTTTTGCGGCATGCACCGTCATTAAGCTTACTGTATTTTCACTTGTTTCCTGTGTTTTATCCGTAAACAAGGCAATATCTTGTAAATAAGATTCTAAAGTCATTTCTGGATCTTCAATCATACTTTGGGCAATGTCTTCTTTTAATTCCTTTAAGTTATCGATACGGTCCTGACCACTTTCTCGATCTTCTTTCAACATCGAAATATAGCCTGTTGTATCTAATACATAATCCAAGAAATCTTCTAACGCATAATGCTCCCTATTTTCACGTAGATCTTCAATTAAATCTACAAACATTTCACATTTCTTCGTAACCGCCGTACTTAATCCAATTGGATCTTTCATGACATCATATAGATTCATGTGTCTTTGAGCGGCTTGTTTTTGAAGATTTTCAATTGTACGTGCACCAATCCCACGGCGTGGTACATTGATCACACGTAGTACAGCTAAATCTAATGCCATTTGGTCTGGATCTTCTTCGTTACGGTTTGTACATAATCTTAAATAGCATAGGGCATCTTTGATTTCTTGTCTTTCATAGAAACGAACACCCCCATAGATTACGTATGGAATGCCGACCGATTTAAAGATACGTTCAAAAGCACGTGAAGAATAGTTCGAACGATAAAGAATCGCCATATCTTTGTATTCTAAACCTTTTTTGTGTTTTTCATTTATTTGACGAGCAACAAAGATTGGTTCTTCACTATCTTCTTTGCCTTCAAACATTGTGATTTTTTCATCACCAGGAAGTTTTGTGTATAAATCTTTATCAATACGTTCCTTATTGTATTTAATAACTGCATTGGAAGCATCTAGAATTGGCTGTGTTGAACGATAGTTCTCATTCAAAATTACAGTTTTACATGGTTCAAAGTCTTTATTAAACTTTAAAATAATGTCAACACTGGCTCCACGCCAAGTATAAATAGTTTGGTCTGGATCTCCTACAACACATAAGTGTGTATTTTTACCTGTTAATAGCTTGATGATTCCATACTGGATAGGGTCAACGTCCTGGAACTCGTCTACGTGGATATAATCTAAACGGTTTTGCCACTTCTCACGAACAGAAGATACGCTATTTAATAAGCGGTGTCCCTCTAGCAACAAATCATCGAAGTCCATAGCCTTCATTTCATTACGACGTTTTTCATAACCGGCATAAATTTTAGCTAAAGTAATACTGACATCATCCATTGCCATATTACCTGCCATTTGTGGATCAATATAGTTTGTCTTATAAGCACTAATAGCACCGAGTGCACGGTTATAAGAAATGGCTGTTTTATCCACTTCTAATGTTTTATAAATTGGTTTTAAAATGGCCTTTTGATCTTCTGGATCCATAATTGCGAATGTTTTTGGATACCCAATCAAATCCGCATCTTCTCTAAGCATTCTTACACACAAAGAGTGAATGGTTGAAATACGGACTACGCTTGCCATACTGCCTAGTTGTGCTGTTAGTCGCGTTTTCATTTCATTTGCCGCTTTATTCGTAAATGTGATAGCCAAGATACGATTTGGTAAAATACCACAATCTTGGACCAAATAAACAATACGTGCCATTAAGACACGCGTTTTCCCACTACCAGCCCCCGCAATAATACGAACATGTTCGTTAATTGTCGTTGCTGCCGTTCTTTGATTTTCATTTAATGTATCTAATATTGAGTTACTCATAATTTTTAATCACCGTATCAATTTTACCATAAACCCAAAAAAAGTGCTCAGAAATATGAGCACTCAAAACCTCAGAAAACGAATACCTTCGTATTTACTTTATTTATTGGTAAAACTCTTCACAATAGCTTTGACAATTTCTATCTTCTTATGTTTTGGCGTTAAAACAGCAGGCATGAATCTATAATTCATCAACATCGTATCAACAAATGAATAGCCATGTACTTTTGTTGTCTTTTCTAGCACTTTATCTAGTCTTGTTGCGTTTTCGTAAAACCAGATTCCTTAATACATTGTTCTAAGAAAGCTAAATCCTTTTCCTTGGCACATACATCGTGGAAATATAAGAATTTTTCTTTATAACGAAGCACAGCTTCTAATACATAGATACCATCTTCTTGCCATGAATCCATCCAAATTGTCTTCTTATCATATTGAACCGGATCTTGTTCCATAATATGATCTAAGTTTGTGACAATACCCGGTTGTTTACTGGCCTGAATCAACCAATCCCATTGTGCTTCATCTGTATATGGTGACATTAAACACAACGCTTGATTTACTGGATCATAGCTTCTTTCTGCGGCACCACTGGCAACAACTCTTGCATCTTCAAATAAGTGATACACTTCTTTAATGCGATATTGAATAGCTTCCTGCTCCATATTTTTGGCATTCTGCAATTTATTTTCTCGATCCAATTGTTCACACAAATCTGCATATACATCTAAAGGCAAATCAATTGTATGATCTTTTTCATAAGCAGCCTCGATATATTCACAAATATCATTGGCATGCTTAATAGTATTTTCATTCATTAAAGTATATTTACCAACACCTTCTTTGGCAAGTAAAGTCAACGCACAATTCTTATAGAATTTGGCATCTCTTTCCCAATCGTTCCAAACATAGAAAGAATCCATTAAGTCGCGAGTATTCATATGTTTAAATTCTTTTAAATCCAAATCTCCCTGACTTGTTAGGATACGATCTTCCTTTTGAAGCGGCAAGAAGTAAGTTTCTTCATACATATAATTCTGTTGACGCATCACTTCATTTTCTAAAAGAACACCACGAATATAATCCATTTCATCCTCATACATAGAACTTAATCGATCAAAATCTTCATCCTTATCAAATTCCATATCATCCATTAGTTCATATTCTCCAGGAACTTCTTCCTGAATATCTTTAAATATATCTACCACAAATGCATGAAATCCTGGGCCTGCATGACGGGTATTGGCACGTAAAACCATATCACCATCTTCTTCTGTCACAACAATCTTTCCTTGTGGACAAACCAAGATATCAACATGATCATAACGATCTTCAATTTGCACTTCTTCTCGTCTTGCGATAAGGCCTAAAACTTCATACAATTCATTCATTTCTTTTTCATTTCGATCTTTACAAATCATTTGAACAAACATGTTAAAACCTCCTTCTAGAGTCACACTCTATTATATCATAGTTGACAAATGTATGGTATAATCAAGGAGTTAAAGGAGAACTAAGTATGAATCAAATTGCTAAAGAATGGCAAGACTATGAAGTTATTGATACTGGAAATAAAGAAAAATTAGAAAGATGGAATCAAACGATTCTTAGAAGACCAGATCCTGTGGCAATCTGGCCAATTGAAGATGAGCGTGCATGGAATAAAGCCGATGCTATATATCACCGTTCTAAATCGGGTGGTGGTCATTGGGAAATGAAAAAGCCCGTTAAAGAATTCTGGACTATTGGATATAAAGGTTTACGCTTTAAAATCAGTCCAACCGGATTTAAACACACAGGACTATTCCCAGAACAAGCTAGCAACTGGGATTTTATGGCCAATAAGATTAAAGAATCAAAACGCGATGATTTAAGAATCTTAAACCTATTTGCCTATACAGGCGGGGCTACCATGGCCTGTTCAAAAGCTGGAGCGAAAGAAGTTGTGCATGTTGATGCTTCAAAAGGTATGATTCAATGGGCAAAAGAAAACATGCAACTTTCGAATTTACAAGATCATACAATTCGCTTTATTGTGGATGATTGTATTAAATTTGTAAAAAGAGAACAAAGAAGAGGAAGAAAATATGATGGTATCGTCATGGATCCACCTAGTTATGGTAGAGGTCCTAATGGTGAACTTTGGAAATTGGAAGAAGAATTATTCCCATTGATTCAAGAATGTATGAAAATTTTAAGTGATGATGCCCTATTCTTTATTGTGAACTGTTATACAACTGGATTTAGTTGTTCAACACTCAATGAAGCTTTATCAAGATCCATTCAGAAAGAAAAAGGCGGACACATTGAATGTGGTGAAAACCTACTTCCTGTAACGACAAATGATAGTGTATTACCATGCGGAATCTTTGGAAGATGGACAAATGACTAGTCCATCTTTTTTTGTTTAGAAAAAGAAAAAAGGAAGAAAACTCTCCCTAACAAACCATCCACTCGGGATAGAATTGAATCCCATTTTTGATCATACGATGAATCAAAGGTCTTCCTAAAGTTTGGAAATAATGTTCAATCGTAGTGACTTGTAAAACCAAAAAATCTGCTGTCTTACCAATTTCAATCGAACCACGATCTGATAAATTAAATTCTTTAGCTGGTAAAGACGTCATACTTTCGAGTAGTTTTCTAGAACACACTCGATGTGTTTGAAACAATACATAACTCATAGGTGCCATACTATATACATAGGAGTTTGGAAGTCCAAATCCACAACTCATTAAAAAAGTTTCTGGAATTTTATCATTTAATTCATTTAAACGATGTAAAACCGGAAGCTTAGGCTGATTCTTTTTATAAAAAACATCCTGTTCCAACTTCATTCTTTGCGAATTCGGATTGTCACAAATCAAAGTTAAGATTCCATTTTGACGCATCGCATATAACGCATTGATATCTTGTCTTAGTTGATCACCCAAACGTACGTGTGTAAAACTTTTAAATTGACAATCAATAAAAGCTGGTACAACACATTCACCTTGCGCATCAATCACTCGTGTTGCAGGATCTAGCCATTCTTTATAAGAACCCGTATTGATTTCAATAATCTTATCATGGTGACATGCAATAAAGGCACGATGTAAGATTGTAAAATTCTTATCACATGTATATAAATTTTCAATATTTTTAATCAGTAAAGTTGCCTTCATGATACATGTGACCTTCCTTTCAATAGATGCTATAATAATTATACAACGAGGTGATGCGAATGTCTTTATTTAATCGAAGAAAGAAACCTATAATAGTAACAATCCATGGATTTGGAAGAAATCTAAGTCATGAATTCGATCCATTAGCGAGCTATTTAAAGGCTAAAAAATATGAAGTGATTCAATTTGATATGTATGATTTAAACAATCCAAATGATGCCAACTACAAAGATTGGGTGCAAAGATGTGAAGCCAAATTAAGTCTTGCCATTAAAGAAAATCCCAATGTCATTCTAATTGGATTCTCCATGGGAGGTGTAATCGCCAGTTATTTGGCTAGCATTTATAAAGTGCAATCCTTAATCCTTTGTGCACCGGCCTTTGAATATCTTGACATCAAAAAAGTAACAGGCTTATTTAAAAAATCGGATAAAGAAAAGAAAGGTCCAAGTCCAAAGCAATACCAAGCCTTCACAAAAATTGTTTCTCAATATAAAGAATCTATTTCACAAATTGAATGTCCAATCCTTATGTTGCATGGAACAAGTGATGAAGTAATCGCTCCATCAAGTTCTACTCATGCCTATAAAAAAATTCCGGTCCAAAAGAAACGATTAATATATATTGAAGGTGCCAAGCACAGAATGTTGTATGATGGAAGAATGGAACAGACTGTGTTTACAATCATCGAACAAATGCTTGAAAATAAAATATTCTAAAAAGCTGTCGAATAAGACAGCTTTTTCATTTATTGCCAACTATAAAATATGCTTTATCTAAAGATATTCTAGCATATTTTCATTTCCATTTGCACCTTTAAGGACTTTTTTTGCCTTATGATTTGCACCTACAAAGAAAAAAAAAGCCTGTATTTCTACAAGCTTAGTCACCAATAATTGAATAAAACTGATCATAAGAAGGTTTTAATACTTCATATACATCTGGCTGAATACGATATTGCGTATAATCACGCAATCTTCCATCCTCTTCTTTTTCAATAACTCTTCTTTCAATCATTTTTTTATTCTTTAATAATCCGCCCTGTTTGACATCCCCCTTATATTCCAAAGGTTCATTATCATTATCTAATAGTTCTTCAAACAAAGCCTTATCCTTTTTGTTTAAAGATGTCATAAAATTCCATAAATCTGGAACATTCATCTTTTTCTCTTTCTTAAAAAACATAATTATCACCTATTTTTAATACATTAAAACTTCTCTATTTTACAACGATGTTCTTTTGTCTTGGAATCATAAGTAATTCCAACCAATAATAAATTATCGGTATATTCTTGAATCGATTGAGGATATACTTTTTCCTTGATTTGATCTAATGCACTTTGAACATTACGATTCCATTTTAGCTCCACCAATAAGGCTGGATAATAATCTTTATATTCAGGTTTAGGGATATAAACAAAATCCGCAAATCCTCTTCCTGTTGGCAATTCTCGTATTGGTTTAAAATAATACTTCAAAGTTGATAAATACGCAATCGTTAAAACACTACTCAAACTATTTTCATTATGATATGCAATATTAGAAGCATACGTATTATGAATCTTTTCCATTTGTTGAGCTACAACTTCTGTCTCCATTTGACAAGTTGCTTCTAAAATTGTATCCGATTCCCTTTCAAATTGAATTAAATCATTCCATTTATCTTCTGAAACAGAATTCACAAATTCTTGTCGGATTTCTTCATTTGGAATAAATACCGTCTTATATGTTTGATTGTATCCCAAATATCCTAAATGAACCAATGCCGTTAAGACATCATCCATATTTTTAAATGAAACCATATCATTTTGAAAAGACGTTGTCTGCATCTTCACTTCATTACCACTTAACATTTCTAAAACAGCTTCTTTTAAGCCATCAAAATTCATTTGAATCAAACTATGAATTGATTCATAGCTACTTGTCTGTGCCCAATAACTTTGAAACACACCTAAAGTAAATAAACTCACAACGGCTTTCGGATTATATACATGCTGATGATTTAAGTAATATCCATCATACCATTTCTTGATTCTATCAAAATCTATATTGTATTTATTACTTAATCCTTTTACTTCCCCCTCTGTAAATCCAATAAAAGAAGCCAATGGACCTGGATTCAACATTGTATATTCATCAAAATTATTCAATGCGGACTGTGTCATCGTTCTTTTGATTGGTAAAATACCTGTTAAATACGCTAATGCGATATAACGAGAAGGTTGTGATCCTTTAAATAATCCTTTTAAGAAATCGATATATTCTTCTAGTAATTTTTTATTATTCGCATTATCACGAATCAATACATCCCACTCATCAATGATTACCACAAAGCGATGGCCTGTTTCATCATTGATTTTAGAAAGTGTACCAGACAAAGAAATAATTCCATTATAGTCAATATTGGAATATTCATTCTGTAATTCATGCATACAACTCTCTTTGATATAATTTACAATATCATTTATATTTTCAACTTGATCTTTACACCATTGTACATCAATATGAATGACATCATATTGATTAAGATACTTTTCAAATGTAGAACATGAAGAAATCGTATATGGATGAAATAATTCTCTAGATTCACATCCCTTTGAATAATAAGCACAAAGCATATCAGCAGTCATGGATTTTCCAAAACGTCTAGGTCTTGAGTTACAAATAAATTTAGCTGTGGTTGAAAGCACACTATTTGTATATTCAATTAAACCCGTTTTATCCACATATATTTTTGAATGAACCGCTTCATTAAAATTCGCATTATCAGGATTTAGAAATATAGCCATACAGATTCCTCCTACACCACTATTATATCAGAAAAAGACTGTAGAATTAAAAAAACGAGATGTTAGTTCATCTCGCCTTACTTCACTCCATGACTTTTTAAATAAGAAGGTATGATTTTTATAAAACAAATGATTGTCACAATACTTGCATAAATATCCGCTGCAGGTTGTGCATAGAAAATATTTGAAACCCCTAAAAAAGCAGGCAATAAACATGTACACCCCAAATACATCAGCTTACGATTTAATGATAAAAATAATGATAATTTTACATTAGATAATCCTGTAATTCCATCCACTAAAACATATTGAATGGACATCATCAAAATACCTAAACAAAAGTTTTTAATAGCCCTATCTGCGATTGGCATGGTCATGGCATCATTAGTAAACATAGCCACAAATACATTGGAGTAGCACATTGAAATAATAAACATAACAAGACAGAATAAAAACGCAAATGAAATCACAATTTTAAATGCTTCTTTGATCTTCTTTAAATTTTGCGAACCAAAATGATACGCAAATATCGGTTGTGTACCCGAACTAATACCAAGTAATGGTCCTGTAATCAATAAGAAATAGCTTTGAGCTACAGTAATAGCCGATATATAAATATCCCCCATATCTCCACCATACTTTTGAAGCATCATATTCATCACTATTAAAATAATTGAATCGGATGCGATAATCAGAAATGGAGAGAATCCAAGTTTTACAATATGCTTCATTTTCTCTATAGATAATTCTTCTTTATGAAGTTTGATTTTCGATTTGAATCTTAAAAAACAAAGCACAAACATACACGATATAAATTGTGCTACAACTGTACCAATGGCTGCTCCAGCCACACCAATTTTAAGTGTACGAATCAAAATAAAGTCAAACATAATATTTGTGATGGCCCCAATACATACACTTAACATCGCAATCGTGGCATAACCCTGTCCTGTAATAAAATAATTCAATCCAATCGACATTAGGGCAAAGAAAGTTCCTAATGTATAAATTGTTAAATAGGTATTGGCATAAGGATAAAGGGCATCACTGCCTCCAAACCAATAGATCAAATTATGTTTTAAAAGAATGAATCCAAGTGTTAAACAAATGGAAAGAACAACCAACATCACAAAGCTATTATATAAAATTTGACTGGCCCTTTTCTCATTCTTTTGACCCAAACACATCGATAGCCAAATCGAACCACCAATACCTACAAGTGTTCCAAAACTCGATAATAAGGTAACGATTGGCCCGCATATTCCAACGGCTGCCAAACATACATTTCCCACTTCTTCAATTTGTCCTACAAACATACGATCGACAATGGAATATAAAATATTCACAAGTTGCGCAATCATACTCGGTATAGCCAACCCCATAACAAGCTTTAACATGGGTGTATTTTCAAAATCATTTTGTCGCATTTTATATTCTATTCTCTTTAATATAATCTCTAGCTTCCATTAAATCTTTGACAATACAAATTGTCTGCTTCTTTTGTACATCTGTAGGTGCAATGATATCTGGTACTTGAATACAATCAATACCTGCTCTATAAGCCGCTTCCACACCTACACCTGAATCCTCTAAAACCAGTGCATTCTCAGCTTTTGTGTGCATTTTCTTTAAAACACTCAAATAAATTTCTGGATCCGGCTTACGATTTATGACTTCATCCCCACATAATACATAATCAAAACGATCATATACACCAATCTTCCTTAATCTTTCTTCTGTAAGCTCTCTTCTTGTCGTTGTAGCGACAGCCTTTTTAATATGATGTGCATCTAAAAAATCGAGTATTTCATTTAAACCCGGTTTTACTGGCACTTCTTTTTCTAAAGAAGAAAGCCCCATTTGTCTCCAATCATTAAGTAATGATTCTTGTATATCACCTGGCAAAAGACGGTCCAATAATTCTTGTTCATCTTCAAGTCTTTTCCCAATTAAAGAAGGAAATAAAGTATCTCCCAAACCAGGAATACCATACTTATTACCCGCTTTGTCAAAAGCTTCTTTCCACACGCTTTCAGTATCTAACATCAACCCATCAACATCAAAAACAACTAACTCTAACATGTATATCCTCCCTCAAAAAAACAACATTAGTATAGCATAAGAAAATAAACAACATTACATTGCTTATACAATTTTTATATGACATTCCATTGTCTTTTTTATTTTCATAACAGTAATTTACTAATCATTAATGTTACTATACACATCTTTACTTCTACCTTTTATACCCATTAGTTATTTTTATAAGAGGTATAAAAAAGGAGGCGTTTAATAAATATCGCCTCTTACTAGTTTAGTATGTCACTATTTAACTCTATTGCTTTTCTAACATATCAAAAACGCTTAGAGTCTTTTCTTCAGCTGTCCAAGGCTTTTCATAATATCTAGAGTTTACGCTTTCCAACGACAGATATCCATGGTATCCATTGACCTCTAAATCAAGAAGATCTTGTTTTAAATCTCTTGTTCCATCTGACCATGCCAAGTGACCCGTTGGCTTTCCATCCACAAAGTGTGTATGGATCACATCTTTTCCAAACGCATCAAAATAATCTTGAATTGTATTATTGACGCGTGCCATTGCACCAAAATCAATACATACCTTTAACTGTGGATGATTGACCGCATCCAAATATGCCTTTAATTGTTCTACACTATTCGCAAGAACAGATTCATCTGGTTGTAATGCTTCGATTGCCACCAAAATATTGTTTGCCTTTGCATAATCACAAACCTTACGCATCATTTCAACCGAACGATTCCAAGCACCTTCTACAGATTCATCATAATAAGCCCAGCCTGTTGTGATCAATATATGTTGGGCATTGACTTCTTTTGCGATATCCACCATTCGACAATAATATGCATATACATCTTCTTGACGTGTTGGACTTGCCACATTGTTTGGCTTTGGATTTGTTTGTTCTGGACAAATACCAATAATTTTTACATCATATTTTTTTGCGTATTCCTTAAGCTGTTCTACACTCTGATTTTTATTGTAATCCACATAGAAATGCATAGGACCCGTCCAAATCTCTACATTTTTAATACCTAAACGATTCATTTCCTTAAAAAACCGTTCAAAAGAATAAAATCTATAATGACAGTTCATTCCGCATAATCGATCTTTAAAATTTTTCATTTATTTATCCTCATCAAAATTCTCTAGTACAACATTCTTTTCTATTGCACAAGCCATAAATATGTCCAGAGCTGATTTTAAAGCATATGCATCTTTTGATGAAATCATCAAATCCGCCCTAAAATCAAACCCATAGTCTTTCACCAAACGCTTAATGTGCGTAACATTTGAGCCTGACGCAATACAAATATTATAGTTATGCACTTAAAAAAATCGTACAATTCTTCCAATTTCATATTTGTTGGCAAATTCTAGAATCACAAAGCGTTTTTATAATATGAAACAAATTCATCATCGGCAATTTCCAACATTTTCTCTAACCATGGATAATCCTTATAGTAAATCGAATAATCGTAATAACTTGTTCCAAGCATACCAAGCAAATATTCTCTTAGAAAATAATGATTGTGTTTTTAACAAATATCTTCAAATACTTCGATATATAGGGTTTCCATATCTGTCCATATCAAAAACATTTTCGTTAATTACGATAATGAATTCTCAACCCATATAATTAAGGGAGCTTCAAAAGCTCCTCTCAATTATTATTAATATTTTAATGCTTTATAGTAGCGACGAATATCAATTGGATGACGTCTGCAGTGTTCTAAGTGAACATTTAATCTCATAAATGCTGAACGCATTACGATTGGTGATAGAATTCCACGGAATTCATCATCAATACCTGGAAGAGCAAAGTTTTTAGTATCAAACACTGTTACTTTAGCACTTACTGTATTAACAAATTTTTCAACACGATCCATTTCAGGACGAGTTTTATCTTCACCTTTAATTAAGATAACTGGAATATCTCTTTCGATTACTTCTAGTGTTCCATGGAAGAAGTTAGCAGCTGAAATTGGACGTGTACGCATCCATTGCATTTCTTCCATAATACACATACCATAGCAAACTGCCCAATCTTCAAGGTTACCAGATCCTACTAAATATGTAATTGGTTCATCGCAGTATTTCTCAGCATAATTTTTCATTTCTTCATCGGCATCTTTATAGATTTGAACAACTGCATCAGGTAAGTTTTTCATTTGAGAAGTTAGCTTGTCGTATACATCAAATTCACCAGCATTCTTCATAAAACGAAGAACCACTGTATACCACCAGTAGTATTCACCACCAACTGTAGTAACTAAATGATCAACTTTCTTAGCTAGTGGTGATTCTGGTACCTCAACATATCCAATTACACGTGCTCCAACTTCATGAGCTTTATCAATAGCTGCTTCTACTTCAATTGTATTTCCTGACAATGATGCGATAACTACAACTGAATTTTTTGTAAATTTCTTATTTCCTTCATATAAGAAGTCTGTTGCATTTTCTAGATATAATGGTAATGAACATCCTAATTGTTTAGCTGTATGCATAATTTGCCCTGCATATAATAATGTTCCACCAATTCCAAATAAGAAGATATTATCATACCCTTCATCACAAATTTGATCTACTACCTTTTCTACCTCAGGGATCATATCAACACCATTTTGATGATCCTGTCTTACTTTTGCTTCGTCGAAATTTAACATTTTAATTTACCATCCTTTTCTATTTATCCTAAAATCCCGAATTGTGCACATGCAATGCCCACAATAGCTGTACCAATAATCAACCATAGAACATTGATTTCCTTTTTCATCAATGAGTAATATATTCCGGTTACAGCCAAAGGCAACATACCTGGCAAAATTCCATTTAAAATATCTTGAATCTTTGTTGCAGATTCTCCACTACCAATAGCCAATGGAGTCGTTACACTAACCAATTCATTTGCCATACCACCAATTACCATAACTCCAAGAATAGAAGCTGCTAGCATAAATTTTTTCATTAAACCAGATTGTTGAATCTTCGTTAAATAGTTAGCTCCTAATTCATAACCTTTCATTGAGCAGAAATAACGTAATGCAAACGCTGGCACATTGAAAATCAATAAGAATAAGATTGGACCCAATACACTACCTTGGACTGCTAATGAAGTACCGATACCAATTGCCAATACACGAAGTGTACCTAACAATAATGAATCTCCAATTCCACTTAAAGGCCCCATCAGTGTGGCTTTAACAGCATTAATACTTGATGTATCAAAGTTTGGATCTTTTGCATTCATTTCTTCCATAGCAAGAACAATACCACCTACAAATGGAGAAACATGTGGTGTAATATTGAAAAACTCTAAATGTCTTTCAAGAGCTTCTGACAACCCTTTTTTATCATCTTTATAAATCTTTTCTAATCCTTTAGCTACCATGAAGGCAAATCCCATATGCATTTGTCTTTCATAATGCCATGAAAACTCCATCGGTAACGAACGCCAAAACATTTTTTGTAAATCCTTTTTTGTGATTACATTTTCATTAGAAGTCGTCATCTTCATCTAATCCTCCTTGCACTGCCAAAGTTTCTTCTTCATGGAAATTTATTTTAATAAATACTGCAATTACACCAATAATAGCAATACCAACAACTGGAATACCAAAGTATGCTGATAATACAAATCCTAAGAAAAAGAATGGTACTACATCTTTATTCATAATCATTTGTGCTAACATCGCAAATCCAATACCTGGAAGCATTCCACATGCAATACTTAAACCATTTGTGATAACTTCAGGGATTGCATTTACAATTGCTTGCATTTGTGTACTTCCTAGAGCAAATCCTAAGAATGTTAATAAGAACAATACAAAGCATGTCAAGAATCCTGTGCATAAATGAATTGTACCAACTGCTTTTGTGTTTCCTTGCGCCGCATATTTATCTGCCAATTTACCAAACATAGGACGAACCAACGAAAACATTACATTATCAATTGATTGTGCTAATAAAGCGATTGGAAATGCCATTGTAAATGCAATTTCAGCTCCTTTTCCAGTAGTAATCGCAAATGCTGTTCCTAACACTCCACCAACAATTACATTAGGTGGAATATATGCCCCAACCGAAACTTGTCCTAAGAAAGCTAACTCTAAAGTTGCGCCAATTTTAATACCTAGCTCAGGATCTCCTAAAACTAAACCAACGAATGGACCTAAAACAATTGGTCGTTGAATCATATTCGTACCCGTTGCTAAGTCACACTTACCAATGAAAGCTATACAGCCTAACAAAAATGCTTGTAATATCATATTTTTCTCCTTTTCTTTTTATAAAGCACTTAATGCATCTAACGATTTATCCGTTGGAACCATTTGAATATCAACTTTAATTCCTTCAGAAACCATATCACGAATCATTTGTTCTTCTTCCTTAGTAACATTCATTGCCTTAGAAATATTACGTGTTTCATCAGTTGCTTTTGTTCCTCCTAAATTAATTGCTCTAATGTTACATGCTTCAGCAATCGTCTTAGCATCCTTAATAGATTCAACCACAATAAATAATTTGTATTTATCTGTCACTCCACTGTTGATTGCATTCACTGCATCTGCAATATTTTTAATTACTAACTTCACTCCAGTAGGTTTAGCTAGTTTTATTGACATTTTTCTTAAATCATCGTTCATAACAGCATCACTTGCTATTAAGATACAGTCTGCACTTAGTTTGGATGTCCAAGAAAAAGCCACTTGACCATGCAATAATCTGTGGTCTACTCTTAATAATTTGATCATTTTTTTCTCCTCCTATTAGAAATCTTCATCATCTTCATTTGCCATACCATTCATAACAGTTATTCCTTCTTTAGCAGATTCGATCAAATCGTTCGCATCTGCTAATTCAAGATTTTGACCCGAGCTTTTCATTACTGCATCTAATGCCAATCCCATGTTCATTCCTGAAAAAACCATTACATTATCCAATACTGCAAGTTTAGATAAAGCTGTGTGAACACTTCCACCTTTGATATCACACAAGATTACAATTTGTTCTTCACTTTCTTTTGCTTCTTTCAAAACTTCTTGATAAAAATCTTCAGGATTTTGTCCAGGAAGCAAGCTATATGTTTCTACATCCTTAGCTAAATCTCCAACGATCATAGAAACTGAATCTTTCATTCCTTTAGATAATCCTCCATGCGAGGCAAATATTACTATACTCATTCATCTTTCTCCTTTCTGTATTACGTCATTCACTTATATACAAGCAAATATTGTGCCATAGAAATAAGTTTACAAAAAAAGATGAGTTTCCTCATCTTTACTAATTATTCTTCACATAATTATAAATATGAATCATTTCCTCTGTAGGAATATCTACACCATAGAAATCTTCTACTTGCTTAAACGCCTTCTTAACATAGTCCACAAAATCTTTGTGTTCATTTAAGAAATCCGAGCTTGGATCATACTCAGCATTTCTTGAAACAACAAGTCTTTCAATCAAGCAACAAATATGTACGTACAATCCAAAACAAGTTCGATTGCTGAAACGAACCCCAACATACTTTTGTAAAACATCAATCGCATTGGCAACCTGCTCTAATAGTTTTGTCGGATTTAATATCGTTAGTGCATTCATAATATTACTCAATGAGAAATTATGCAGAATATTTTTATCAAACAAAGACAGCTGTTCTTCATCCATATAATCCTTGAAGTATTGATTGAAATCACTAAATGTATCTTCAATAATCAAATCTTCAATACCCACAAATGGAATGTCCTCCATATTTGGATCTAACGTTCCAAGTACACATAAAACGTCATATTCTTCAAATACATTGTTCTTTTTACCTAATTCAATCAATTCCGAATAATTCAACGTCTTCACATCTAAATTGATTCCATCTGGAAAAGATTGCTCCAACATCGACTTTAATTTCTTGGCCGTACCCAATCCACTTGCGCAAGAACATAGAATGACTGGCTGTTTTTGTTGATGCTTTTCAATATGATACGCAAAATTGACACGGAAAGCATCAATCGTTTTTTGTAATATGCTCTCCATCTCTACATTATTACGAATTCCATTTCCAATTTCTAAAGCGATTGGAGTACTCACATTGTTGATAATTCCAATATTCGCATTCTCTATATGCAAACCTTTATAAATATCTTCCAAACTACCCATATCCACTAATAGATACAATTCTTTGACCTTGCCACGATCCAAATAACGATTCAGTTTCTCAATCATCGTAGCTGTATCAATATATAAAGGCATATCTAGCGCATCAAAAATATATTGACCTAAGAAACGATTGGCGGCATCCGCAATACTTGAAGCTGTAGAAAAGCCATGCGATAGAACAACAGCTGCTTTTTGATAAAGCCTTGAATCTTTTTGTACATTATAAACATAGAAGATAAACGTACAAATAATGATGGAATACATGTCCATTTCTAGATAGGACTTTAAATACGTACAAATTTCTAAAGATACATTCGTCGCTCTAAAAAATTCTTCCTGCAACAATTGATATAAATCATCACATTCTTCTTCATGTTTTAAAAACCAGCTTCTTAAATCATGATATTCATGATGAATCTCATCTAAATAAGATGCGATAGCTAACGTTTCATTATTTGTGATTTTTAATCCATACCGCGATTCAATCAAGTTAAAGATATGCTGCACACCACGATTATAATAATCTACCTGACTTGATTCTTTCTTTCTAAAGATCAAGTTATCAAAATATTTTTGAACATAATTCTTTTCTTTTGCCATAAAATCCGCCAAGCTTGTATGTTCCTCTTTATATTTTCGATAACACGCCAACAAGCTATCATTTAATTGAAGAATTTCTTTTGTACCATTATAGTACCCCTGCAAATCCTCCATATATATATATTCATCATCGTCCAAGACCGTTTTTTGATTCGCATAAACTTGCTGTAAAAGATCTTTAGGCAAACTATCCAAATGAATCACTAATTCGTCATTGACCTTATCAAATAAAGAATTGATACAACAAGACTGTACACTACTCTTTAATTGACCAATATTACCTGGCATCTTACTTTGTAACAGCGCATTATACACTTTACTGCTTATTTTGATCTGACAATCTAAACGTTTTTCTTCCTGACTAAAAATGTCATGCAACAACTCAATACGCTCTTGCGTACCTCTTTGTTCAAGACTAGGAATGGTGATTGTCATTGGAATACGTCGCATTAATGTTTTTAACAGCACTTTATCCGGATTTTCTGTAGTCGCAAATACAATACGAACATTAGACTTATACCACTTTTCATTATCACCCACACGATGATAAATACCTTGATCCATAAACAAGAACAACTTTTCTTGGCATTCAGCCTTTAATTCATGCACCTCATCCAAGAATAAAACACCATTATCTGCTAACGCAATCAAACCTTCATTGTCTTTTTCAGCCCCTGTAAAAGCACCTTTAACATGACCAAATAAGTTGGCCGTTAATAATTCCGGATTATTCGCATATTCACTACAGTTTACCTGTACAAATTGCCCATTTTTTGAAATGACACCCTGATTTCTTGCCCACTCATATGTCAGTTTCGCAATTAAAGACTTACCCGTTCCCGTAGGCCCATAAAGCAGCATAGGCAATCCATTAGGAGGATATGAAATGGTAGCTTTACATTGTTTAACCGTTTGAGCCAAAGAATGATTCATGCCCACTAGTTTTTCAAAATCCTTCTTTTCCTGATTTGACAATAAATCATCTATACTCGCATATAAACTATTTTTAAAAGGAATTCCCTTTTCTTTCAAATATTCAACCGAAATGAAACAAAACGGTTTTGATTCAATGCGAATCAATTTATTTTCTTTTACTAATTTATTTAATACAACAGAAACCTGTGAGCGGCTAATCTTTAAATTTTCACTTATCAAGGCAACTGTTGTTTGTTCAAATTCACTATTATTACAACATGCCAAAATATATGCCAATATTTTTTCTATCATACGACCCCTCCACTTTTTTTGAATTATTATACCATAATATGGTATAACATATATACATATGAAACAAGATTTGATTTATACACATACCTACAAACAAACACTCCATATGACAACGGATTTAAAGTCGCATCTAGAAATATTAAGTAAAGATAGACAGACTTTATCGGATCTTTTATATAATGTCAGTCAAAATAATCCTTTTTTAGAATACACTCCAAGTCAAGATATTCAACAATATCTTGAAGCAGGCATTTCCAATAAGCCAAGTCTAAAGGATGAACTTTATTTACAGCTGCATACAAGCACTAAAAAATACAATGAACCCATTGCCCATTATATTATTGAATCCTTAGATAATCATGGCTTCTTTGATCAAGACATCCAAACTGTCCTATCGGACTTAAAATGTACTAAAACACAATTTGAAGAAACACTCTCTTTCATTCAAACCTTTGAACCCATTGGTGTGGCTGCTAAAAATAGTATTGATTCTTTAATGATTCAATTAAAAGAAAAAGGCTATACAATCGCATACACTATTTTAAAGAATTATTCAAAAGAACTTGAAGAAAAAGATTTCTATACAATTTCTGAATCTTTAGATATACCTTATGAATCTGTATTTGATGAATTAGCTCACATGCAAGAGTGCAATCCATTTCCTTGCAGTGAATATGACACAGAAGGTACGACAAATTTAGCTTTACCTGAATTCACAATTGAAATTGATGAAGATCAATTAAAAATCATCCCCAAAGAAATGGGAAATCTATCGCTTCATTGCGAAGAAGTAAAATTGTCAAAAGAAGCTAAAAAATATTTAAATGAAGCTAAGTTTTATATAGATAGTATCAATCGTCGAAACAAAACCATTCTTCTACTCGCAAATATATTGATCACACATCAAAAGAATTATTTTCTATTTCAAGATGATTTAAAAGAATGCACACTTAAAGAAATTGCTCAAGAATCAGGCTACTCGATTTCAACCGTTTCTAGGACTTTGAGTGATAAATATTATGAATTTAATGATCATATGTATCCTGTAAAAGATTTATTTATTTCAAAAACACACAAAGGAAGCAGTAAAGACTCTATTCAAAAGGCCATTCAATTATTAATTGAAGTGGAAAATCCAGAAAATCCTCTACAAGATGAAGAAATTGTAGAAGAACTTGAAAATATGGAACTCTACGCATCCAGAAGAACCATATCAAAATATAGAAAGGAATTAAATATTCCCAATTCGAAACAAAGAAAAAAGGCGAGACTCTACTAAATCTCGCCCCTTACCTTGTTTTCTCCAAACTTTTTAAGTAGTCTTCAACATTTAAGTACTGAATAGAATCCATTTCTGTATTTTCTCCACGATAAATAACATAACGTCCTGTGATATTGCCATATCGATGTATCGTCATCGCACATTTTTCTTCATCATTTATATGTCGATATTGTTCACGTGCTCGTTGGTTACTATATTTTATTTCATATATTTCACAAGATAATGTTTTTGGATCTTGCACAACCATATCAAACTCACCGATTGGAAATTGCAATTTAAAAACATGTTTATCTTTTTTTGCGAGTTTTGTTTCCAAAAGAACTATATCCTCCATCATTCTGCCACGAATTTCACTAAGTAAACGTTCTAAAATATGTGTCCTTTTTTGGATATCTAATTCTTGGAATTTTTCGTCTAAAAGAAGATTCTCAACAATAGCTTCAGCTTGTGCATATCTTAAACCAGGTTGTGTAACAACAACAATTTTACTCTTCTGTTTTACTTCTGGTAAATATTCTAAATCTATTTCTTTTATTAAGTCCAATATCGCCAGATACTCTTTTATTTGAGTCATATGCACATCACTAATATCAATACTTTGTTCTTCCTTATTTAAAATATCAAGCATGTTTTTTATTCCCAGAGTAACCTTATCTAGTTCCATATGTTTTCGAATATTTATTGGATCCACTCTATCTCTCAACAAATTATTGGCAGTAACCCCTAGATCATGAGATTTAAATGTACTTTCTACAACACTTTTAGTAAATCTATGATTCATATCTTCTACTACTCGATTAATCACATTCGTAAGCTCTCCCTTTTCATATAAATCTAAAAGTTGACGAAAATGACCACCATATTGATACATCTTTAAGGAATGTTGGATATTCTTCGCAATTGACGTATTAATATACTCTTCTGTATCCTTAATATTTGAAAATGGTGTGCTTGCATTATAATTAATTCCACCAAGACTCATTGTCCCTCCATACCGTATATACTCATCAATCCCATATATACCAAGTACATTTTCAAATTCTCTATAGGGTATAAATGTTGTATGAAGCATTATGCATCGATCGTATAATTGTTCTTCTTTAGAAAACGCAAAGCCAAGTGAATCTGTGCCAGAAAGAACAATTTTCATTCCACTACTGGCATATATATCAGAAAATAAAGAAGCCCCTTCAATGAAATCTTCCATCAATGTCACTTCATCCAAAAATACATATTTATATCCATTTTTTTCTAATAGTCTAAGATCTTCATCAATATCGGATAAAGAATCTTTTGATGTAATTTGAATAAATGCAGCTTTATTAAAATCAGATTCAGACAATTCTAAAATAATTTGACGAATCAATGTGGTTTTCCCTGTTCGTCTTAATCCATACAATATGAATACTTTATCAGCTATGTCTTTGAAGATATAATCTCTAAGCATTTGAATACATTCTCTTTTTTTATAGTTTCGTATAATTGAAATTAAAGATTTTAATCTATCCCCAACAAGCACCTTTGTCTTAAAATCAAGATTTTTTTCTTTAGGCATACATTGTTTTAATTTTTTTAATTCCTTTTCTAATTTTTTCCTTTTCTCAATATTCGATATAAGTTCATCAACTTCATCTGCTTTTACATATTTTTCTATTCGCTTCCCATTCTGAGTGATTCTATGATAATAATAAATATTACCATGTACATTCTTTTTAGAAACACCACCTGCCGGTAAAACGGCAATCTCACGCTCTATTTCTGCGATATGCTCGATTATTTTCTCATTATCCATAATTCTTCACCCACAATCTTTTATACCCATTATACCCATTATTCATTTTCACTTCAAGGGTATAAAAAAGAGACGACTAATAAATATCGGATATTTAAATTCTTGTAGGGTCGAACATAGTCCTTAAATTTTTATAGGGTCGTTTTATAAGTAGTAAAAAAATTCTATAAAATATCGTAGGGTCGTGTTCGTCCCATTTTTTTATATTTCCTTAAAAACAAAAAAACCTTCCATAGTAGAATCATATTTGGCCTAATGATTTTCATGGAAGGAGTGATTTTTATCACTGATGAAATTATAACAGATATTCTAAACATTGAACTAAAAGACTTGGAAGATTTTTCAAGCTATTCAAAAGATGGTATTTTGTATCATGATTTTACTCTCAAAAGAAGAGAAACTTCATGTCCAAACTGCGGTTCGTATTCATGCAACATAAAAGAATATAAAGTTCGAAAAATCAAACATTCTGCATATAATCAGCGTAATTGTGTGCTTCTCTATCATGCTAGAAGATTTGTATGTAAAGACTGTGGAAGGACTTTTTATGAACCAAATCCTTTTGTGGCTACCGAACATTCAATAAGTAAACTCACTATTATAAACGTACTTAATGAGCTGAAAGAATACAATTCAACATTTTCTTCAGCTGCGAAGCACAACAATATATCAAGTACACAAGCTGAAGCTATATTTGATGATTATGTGAACATACCTCGTCAGACACTTCCCAGAGTCATTTGTATAGATGAGATCTATTCAAAAACATCTAGAAAGAATAAATACTCTTGTCTTCTTTTAGATTTTGAAACTAGCAATCTAATCGATGTCATTATAAACAGGCGCAAAACCACCTTGTTAAACTATTTTGAAAAGATACCTAAATCAGAAAGAGAAAATGTAGAATATGTATCTATGGATCTTTATGAAACTTACAGATCTGTTGTAAAACTACGTCTTCCAAAAGCTAAAGTATGTGCGGATCCGTTTCATGTGATCAAAAACTATAATGAAGCCTTAGATAAAGTTCGAAAACGCGTAATGAACAAGTTCCCAAAAAAGTCTGTTGAATATTACCTTTTGAAAAAATTCAATTGGACCCTGTTCAAAGATGAAGTTCGTGAAAACGAATCAAAATGGAACAAGAAACTACACAGGTATATCAACTACCCACAAATTCTGGACCTTATTCTTGGAATATCTGATGAATTAAGGACTGCGTACTATTTAAAGAGTGATTACGTGTATTTTAATAAGCATTCTAATTTAGAAAATGCAGAAAATGATTTATGGAAACATATCGAAGAAATGAAAAAGAGCAATATTCAAGAAATTTTAAAATTAAAAAAGACACTGATTAACTGGTCTCAAGAAATAATCAATTCTTTTACTTTTATAGATGGTCGACGCATTACGAATGGAATCATGGAATCCAAAAATGGAATCGCAAAAGAAATTAAAAACAACGCAAAAGGATATAAAAACTTTCTGAGATATAGAAACAGATGCCTTTATTGCATGAATAAAACTACAAAGCCAAATTACGCAGGTTCACACAAATCTATTCGTATGAAAGGTTGGCCTAGAGGACGTTACAAGAAAAATAAATAAAACATCAAATAAATCATTAGACCAAAAAAAGGGTCATTTCACCAACAAAGTGGTGAATATGACCCATTTTTAGTAAATTCATAAATTTAAGTTTTCTTAACCTAATACGGAAACCCTACAATAATTTAAAGCCGGTATTTTCACATAACCCTACACTATTTTAGAGCGCCTAAATATCGCCTCTAACTAATTTCTTTGAATATATATGATAATACCACATCAATAGCGCTGCATTTACAATCCATGTCAGTGGCCATCCCAAGAATACAGTAATTAATTCCAAACTGAATTGTGTTGCCACAAATAAATAGACTTGTCTTAAAATAACGAAACATAAAATCATCGAATACATTGGTACTTTAGATAATCCAACACCTCTTAAAGCACCTGCCGTAATGTGGGATAAAGGAAGGAAGATATAGCCTGGCGCAAAGACAGAAATCATAGTCACACCAGCTACAATCACATCTTTATCTTGTGAGAACAATCCGACTAAGAACTCTCCATTTGTATAAATCAAGAAAGCTCCTAATGCGATAATAACTTCACACATCAATAATGTTGTATACAAGCCTTTTCTTACACGCTTATAGTTTTGAGCTCCATAGTTCTGTCCCACAAATGTTGTGATGGCCATCGAGAAGCTTTGAATTGGTAGCTGCAAGAAACCATCTAGTTTTGTAGTTGTACTATATCCTGCAACAGCAGCCGATCCAAATTTAGAAATATACGATTGAACAATCACATTGGAAAAAGAAACAATACTATTTTGTAGAGCTGCCGGAATTCCTATTGAAATAATTCTTGATAGAATTGGCTTTGAAAAACGAATCTTAGAAATATATACCTTATAATCTTTATCTGTATGTATTAACTCGCACATAACTAGAATGGCTGAAACGAGCTGTGCCAAAGTTGTCGCAATACCCACACCAGCAACACCTAAATGAAAGTAGATCACAAACACAAAGTCTAGAACAATATTCACTAAACTGGATACAACTAAGTAAATCAATGGATTTTTACTATCCCCTAAAGCTCTTAAAATACCGGCTCCCATATTATAAATTAATGAAAAGGATACACCCGCAAAATAAATCTGTAGATAAATCACAGCCAAAGGTAAAACTTCTTTAGGCGAACCAATCATGACTAAAATGGGTTTAGATAGAGCAATACCCAATATTGTGAATAAGACACATAAAACTAAAGTTAAAGCTAAAGATGTATGAATCGAATCCTGCATCTTTTTTGTTTCTTTAGCTCCAAAATATTGTGCAATCACAACACCAGCACCTGTTGATAATCCCATAAAGAATCCAACCAACATATTAATAATAGAAGTGGATTGTCCTACTGCCGCAAGGGCATGTGAGCTAACAAAGTTTCCTACCACATAAGAATCGACTGTATTGTATAATTGTTGAAATAAATTCCCAACCAGTAATGGTAAAGAGAAAATCAAAATCGACTTCCATATACTTCCCTTTAATAAATCTGTACTTTCCAACGCCTTCACCCTTCCCAAAAGAAAATGCAGAATTCCAATTGGTCTTCTACATTATGTAAAATAATTTTAACTCTTTTCTGAAAAAAATGAAAGCTTATCCTAAAACCACATCCAATATCATCATGATACAAAATCCAAACAAGAAAGAAAGTGTTGGAAGATTCGAGTGTTTTCCTTGTGCCATTTCAGGAACAAGCTCTTCAACCACAACAAACAACATAGCGCCTGCCGCAAAACTTAAACAAAGTGGCAAGCATTGTAGGATCCAATTTGAAAACAAAATTGTAACATAGCCAAATACAGGTTCAACAATCCCCGATAAGGCACCTACCAAAAATGCCTTATGTTTCGAATAGCCATTACTCTTTAATGGCAAAGAAAGAATAGCACCTTCGGGAAAGTTTTGAATCGCAATCCCTATAGATAAAGCTAAACTCGAAAAGAGATTTCCTGTTTGAATCGCATGTGCTAGTACAATACCTACGGCCATACCTTCTGGAATATTATGCAAAGTAACCGCAAAAACTAGTTTTGTCGTTTTCTTTAGATGCGACTCTTTTCCCTCTTCATCATTTGTTCCAGGATGCATGTGAGGTACAATACAATCTAAGAAAAGCAGTAATAAAGCTCCTAAGAATATGCCAAGCACAATGGCCAAAATATTCTTTTCTTGTTCCATCGCTGGAATCAATAAAGACCAAATACTTGCAGCCACCATAACACCTGAGGCAATACCGGAAAAGCATCTAGACAAAAGTTCATTCTTTTTATTTTTGACAAAGAACACAACAGCTGAACCCAAAGTCGTTCCAAAAAAAGGAATTAGTAATCCTAACCACATAATCATCACCGCAGTTAGTATAAACTAATCCCTTTATATTCGTCAATTCAAATGCAAATTGTATGTAAATCCATGATGTTCAATATAATCCTCTAAGATCCATCCCTTATCATGAATTTCTTTAGCTGCTTCTTTCCCTACATATCTAAAGTGCCATGGCTCATTGGTAGCTCCTGTACGGGCTCCCGTATTTTCTGGGAAACGCAAAATAAATCCATATTTATAGGCATTTTCTTCAACCCAATTATAGTCTGATGTTTCGCCAAATGTCCCATACGTTCCATCCATTACACTTTGACTTGTTAGATCCACACTCAATCCGCATTGGTGTTCACTTGATCCTGGAATCGAAACTAAACTTGCCGCATAAGCCGCATCATACATCGCAAAATATTCATTATATACTGCTAATTGTGTGTCATAAGAACGATACGAACTCTTGATCGCAATACTATAACCTTGTTTCAATCCATCCTTATACATATTTTCAAGGGCAGTTGCCGCTTCATCTCTTAATTGCCCCACTTCACTTTGATAAGGAATATTTACATCTCTTAAATCACTTGGTACATAATCACTTGGAACACTAAAACCATTTTTAATTAAAACCAACATATTTGAGGGATCCTCAATGGTATATGTACGATCATCACGCTTACTTGAATCAATGCCTGGATAAGAAACGGTTAATACAGCTTTTAAAGGCTTTAATCCAGAATCCACATATTCCTTGATATCTTTGATTTGTGCCCCTTTAATCGCCAAATATTTCTTTGCCTTTTTATAAGGTACACTTGCTGAAATCAATGTATCCAAATTTGAAATGGTATATACATCTGAATTCTTAAACAAAATATCTTTTGTATACCCTAAATAATTCAAATCTTCCATTCTTTCATAGTAAGAGTCAATATAATACACCACTTTTTTTACGCTCTTTTTAGAAGCCCTGTAATACTCATCATACAACAAGTAATGTGCATCATTCTTTACTTTATCCCACTTTGAAATATTAATGATTTGATCATACTGCAAGATATCTTTAATATCTTCCTTCTCTAATTCTAATACAACCTTTTTATCTTCTTTGTGATACCCTTTAATACTCAAACGAATACTTGTAAAATTCGCAATCATTAATGCGATACAAACGACTGGAATCAACGCGACAATTGCGATTCGTTTCGTATTTACTTTTCTCTTTTTCTTTGCCATAAACTCACCCAAATCATTATATAGAATAAGGTTGTGAAAGACAAACGAGTTTTATTTACAAATTATTTTCATATTATATGTAATTTTTTACATTACATGATACAATATATTCTAGAGGTGATTATATGTTATTCAAGAACGCAACCATTTATACAATGGAACAAGACCCTTTTGTAGGTGATTTTAAAATCGATAAGGGTGTATTTACAGAAATAGGAAAAGATTTAACAGCTAATGAAGGAGAAGATGTACAAGATCTAAATGGTTTATATGTATTTCCTGGTTTAGTTGAAAGCCATTGCCATTTAGGTATGGAAGAAACAGCCATTCGTTTTGAAGGCAATGATGTCAATGAAATCACAGATCCAATCACACCGAATATGCGTGGAATTGATGGATGTAATCCAATGGATGAAACAGTAGAACTCGCATTAAAAGGTGGTGTAACTACAGTAGCTGCAGGTCCTGGTAGTGCCAACGTTCTTGGTGGAACTTTCTTTGCGTATAAGACGAAAGGAAATTGCATTGATGAAATGAGCATTCAAAATCCTATCGCAATGAAGGCAGCTTTTGGAGAAAACCCTAAGCGTTGTTATCAAGGAAAGAAAATTGATACGCGTATGCAGATCAGTGCATTACTTAGAGAAACTCTAGCTAAAACTAAAGAATATATGTTAAAGAAAGAATCTGGTAAAGATGTAGATTATGATCAAAAGTTAGAAGCCATGATTCCAGTTATCAAAAAAGAATTGCCATTGAAGTGCCATGCACATAGAGCTGATGATATTTTAACTGTTATTCGTATTGCGAAAGAATATGACATTGAAGTAACTTTAGATCATGCGACGGATGCAAGATGCATTGTCGAACAAATCAAAGAAAGCGGATATCCATGTATTTGCGGTCCTAGTTTTGGTCATAAGACTAAATTTGAATTAAAATCCAAATCCTTTAAAACGCCTGGCGTATTAAACAAAGCTGGAATCTTAGTTTCCATCACAACTGATTCTCCAGTTATTCCAGAACAATATTTATCTTTATGTGCCGCTCTTGCCGCAAAAGAAGGTATGGATGAATATGAAGCTATCAAAGCAATCACGATCAATCCAGCTAAGATTTTAAAACTCGATAATCGCGTAGGTTCTATTAAAGCCGGTAAAGATGCTGACTTTATTATTTGTACTAAGAATATTCTTGATACACAAAATGAAATTCAATCCGTTTATATCAATGGAAAGAAGGCTGTGTAATGTTATTTAAGAACGCGACTATTTATACTATGGAAGAAGAACCTTTTATTGGTGATTTTCGGGTTGATAAAGGTGTATTTACTGAAATTGGAAAAGATTTAAGTCACAAAGATGAAGAAGTACAAGACCTAAATGGATTATATGTCTTCCCTGGCCTTATTGATGCCCACAGCCATTTAGGCATGGTATGTTCTTCCGTTGGCTTTGAAGGTGAGGATGGAAATGAAGTCACAGATCCAGTCACACCCAACATTCGCGGTATTGATGGCTGTAATCCAATGGATGAAACAATTAAAGAAGCATTAAAAAGCGGAGTGACTACAGTCGCTGCAGGACCAGGTAGTGCTAATGTGATTGGTGGAACTTTCTTTGCGTATAAAACTGCAGGTAACTGCATTGATGAAATGACAATTCAAAATCCTTTAGCTATGAAGGCCGCATTTGGTGAAAACCCTAAGCGTTGCTACAAAGGAAATAAAATTGATACGCGTATGCAGATTAGTGCATTGCTTAGAGAAACTCTAGCTAAGACTAAAGAATACTTAGCTAAAAAAGAAGCTGGAAAAGATGTAGCTTATGATCAAAAACTAGAAGCCATGATTCCGGTTATTAAAAAGGAAATGCCATTAAAGTGCCATTGTCATAGAGCCGATGATATTTTAACCGTGATTCGTATTGCGAAAGAATATGACATTGAAGTGACATTAGATCATGTAACAGATGGAAGAAGCATTATTCCACAAATTAAAGAAAGTGGTTTTCCATGTATTCTAGGTCCTTGTTTGGGGCATAAATCAAAATATGAAGTTAAAAATATGTCTTTTGAAACAGCCAATGAATTCTATAAAGCCGGTATTCTATTTTCTATTATCACAGACTCTCCTGTAGTACCCGAACAATACTTATCATTAAGTGCATCTTTAGCCGCAAAAGCAGGTCTTCCAGAATATGAAGCTATTAAGGCCATCACAATCAATCCAGCTAAGATTTTAAAACTGGATGATCGTATTGGTTCTATTAAAACTGGTAAGGATGCAGACTTTGTGATTTGTACAAAGAATATTTTAGATACACAAAATGAAATTAAAAATGTATATATTAATGGAAAGAAGGAAGCATAATGTTATTTAAGAACGCAACAATTTATACAATGGAACAAGATCCATTTGTAGGTGATTTTAAAATTGATAAAGGTGTATTTACACAAATTGGAAGAAATTTAACAGCAAATGAAGGTGAAGATGTACAAGATCTAAATGGTCTATATGTATTTCCTGGTTTAGTTGAAAGTCATTGCCATCTTGGTATGGAAGAAACAGCTATTCGTTTTGAAGGTGATGATGTCAATGAAATCACAGATCCAATCACACCAAATATGCGTGGAATTGATGGATGTAATCCAATGGATGAAACAATCGAATCCGCATTAAAAGGTGGAGTTACAACGGTAGCTGCAGGACCTGGTAGTGCCAATGTGATTGGTGGAACTTTCTTTGCGTATAAAACCGTAGGTAACTGTATCGATGAAATGAGCATTCAAAATCCTTTGGCTATGAAGGCAGCCTTTGGTGAAAACCCTAAGCGTTGTTATCAAGGAAAGAAAATTGATACGCGTATGCAGATTAGTGCTCTTTTAAGAGAAACATTAGAAAAGACAAAGGAATACATGAAGAAAAAAGAATTAGGTAAAGATGTAGCTTATGATCAAAAGTTAGAGGCTATGATTCCTGTTGTCAAAAGAGAAATTCCATTAAAGTGCCATGCACATAGAGCCGATGATATTTTAACAGTGATTCGCATTGCGAAAGAATATGATATTAAAGTGACATTAGATCATGTTACAGATGCTCGTTGTATCATTCCTCAAATCAAAGAAAGTGGATTCCCTTGTATTTGTGGACCTGCTTTGACTCACAAATCAAAATTTGAGCTTGCGAATATGTCATTTGAAACACCAAACGAACTATATAAAGCTGGTATTTTATTCTCAATCATTACAGACTCTCCTGTAGTGCCTCAACAATATCTTTCTTTAAGTGCTGCTCTAGCTGCTAAAGCAGGTCTTCCTGAATATGAAGCTATTAAAGCCATCACAATCAATCCAGCTAAAATCTTAGGCTTAGACAATCGTGTAGGTTCTATCAAGGAAGGTAAAGACGCTGACTTTGTGATTTGTACAAAGAACATCCTAGATACGACAAATGAAATCAAAGATGTTTATGTCGACGGAAAGAAGGCCGCTTAATGCTTTTTAAAAATGCCACTATTTATACCATGGAAGAAGATCCTTTTATTGGGGATTTTCGAGTCAATAAAGGTGTATTTACAGAGATTGGAAAGAATTTAGAACCCAAAGATGAAGATGTTCAGGATCTTACAGGATTCAATGTATATCCAGGCATGGTAGAAGCCCATTGTCATTTGGGCATGGAAGAAACAGCTATTGGCTTTGAAGGCAATGATTTAAATGAAATCACAGATCCAATCACTCCAAACATGCGTGGTATTGATGGTTGTAATCCAATGGATGAAACCGTACAAACTGCATTAGAAGCAGGAGTCACAACGGTAGCTGCAGGACCTGGTAGTGCCAATGTGATTGGTGGAACATTCTTTGCGTATAAGACAAAAGGAAATTGTATTGATGAAATGACAATTCAAAATCCAATTGCGATGAAGGCGGCTTTTGGTGAAAACCCAAAGAATTGCTACAAAGGAAAGAAAATTGATACGCGTATGCAAATCAGTGCATTACTTAGAGAAACTCTAGCTAAGACTAAAGAATACTTAGCTAAAAAAGAATCTGGTAAAGATGTAGATTATGATCAAAAACTAGAAGCCATGATTCCAGTCATCAAAAAAGAGATTCCATTAAAGTGTCATGCCCATAGAGCCGATGATATGTTAACGGCAATTCGTATCGCAAAAGAATACGATATTGAAATCACCTTAGATCATGCGACGGATTCACAAGCGATTCTAGACCAAATCAAAGAGAGTGGTTTTCCATGTATTTGTGGACCAAGCCTTTGTCATAAAGATAAGTTTGAATGTGCCAACGATTCGTTTGAAACCCCAAATAAGATGTATGAAAAAGGAATCTTATTTGCGATCACAACCGATTCCCCATTCAATCCCCAACAATATCTGCCATTAAATGCCGCACTTGCACATAAGGCAGGACTACCAGAACTAGAAGCCATCAAGGCCATCACAATCAATCCCGCTAAAATCTTACATTTAGAGAATCGAGTTGGTTCTATCAAAGAAGGCAAAGATGCTGACTTTATAATTTGTACAAAAAGTTTGATTGATTTGAATAATACAATTAAAAATGTATATATTAATGGAACAAAAGCTGTCTAAGACAGCTTTTTATATGCTAAAATAGTGTGGTTGGAGAATAAAATATGAATATAGTTGAAAAATATGGTGGAACCAGCGTTGGAACCATTGAACAGATTCAGGCTATTGCACTTCATGCCAAACACATGAAAGAACAAGGTCACAATCTAGTCATTGTTGCGAGTGCCATGGGAAAAACCACAAATAAATTAATAGAATTAGCTCATAGTGTCACAAACAATCCAAACAAACGAGAATTGGATTCTTTATTATCTACAGGTGAGCAACAAACAATTACACTTCTTGCGATTGCGATGAATTCAATAGGTGTGGATGCAATCAGCTTAACTGGCTATCAAGCCGGTTTTCTAACAAGTAAACACCATTCTCGTGCTTTGATCAAAGATATTGATACAACTACAATACAATCTCATTTAGACCAGGGAAAAGTTGTTGTTGTAGCCGGCTTTCAAGGCGCTACTGAATATGGAGACATCACTACTTTAGGTCGTGGTGGAAGTGATACAACAGCGGTTGCGATTGCCGCAAAACTTGGTTATCAATGCCACATTTTTACCGATGTAGATGGAGTTTATACAATTGACCCAAGATTATATACGCGTGCTAAAAAGCTAAAATCCATTTCTTATGAAGAAATGATGCAGATGGCCTGTTTAGGAGCTGGAGTATTAGAAACTCGAAGTGTCGAACTAGCCAGTAAATATAATGTTCCCCTTTTCTTAGGAAAAGCTTTGGAAACAGATTTAGAGAAAGGAACTTGGATTATGCATAAAGAATTAGAAGATATGCCAATTACAGGTTTAAGTGTAAAAGATGACTATGCGATCATGCGCTTTATGCACTTACCTAATGATGGTGTTTATTTAGGAAAACTATTTAAGATGATTTCCGATTTAAATATCAACCTAGATACAATTTCACAACAATTAGATGATGAAGGTCTAGCCAACTTTACTTTATATTGTTCTGAAGAACAAAGCAATCAAATCATGGAACATGCCTCAAAAGAATATCCTGTACATCAAATGCTTGGATACATTAAATTGTCTTTAGTAGGACTTGGTATTTCTACGCATTCAGGTATTGCCAGTAAAGTATTAAACATCTTAAGTGAAAATGGCATTAAGTATTATATGATTACTTCTAGTGAAATCTCTATCTCATTAACAATTGAAAAGAAAGATAAAGTTAAAGCCGTTCAAGCACTTGGAAAGGCATTTGATCTATAATGGAACTTCCAGTTAAATTTAAAGAACAAATGAAAGAGCTTCTTCAAGAAGAATATGGAGATTATCTAAATAGTTTTGATCATGATAGATATTATGGTTTAAGAGTCAATACACTAAAGATTTCTGTTGAAGAATTCTTAAAGATTTCCCCTTTTAAACTAGAAGCCATCCCTTGGACAAACGATGGCTTCTATTATTCAAGTGAAGATAAACCCAGTAAACACCCCTACTATTATGCAGGCCTTTACTATCTTCAAGAACCAAGTGCTATGTTACCAGCTCAAGTGCTTCCTGTAGACGAAAATGATATTGTATTAGATACGTGTGCAGCTCCTGGTGGAAAGAGCACAAAGCTTGCGACAAAGCTCAATCATAATGGACTTTTAATTTCAAATGATATAAGTTCTTCAAGATGCCAAGGACTCTTAAAGAACATCGAACTATTTGGTTGTGACAATGCTTGGGTTACCAGTGAAGATTTGACAAACATGGAACAACATTATCCAGAAACATTTGATAAGATTCTAGTGGATGCCCCATGTAGTGGTGAAGGCATGTTTCGAAAAGAGCCGGACTTAATCAAAAGCTGGATTGAAAAAGACGATACGTTCTATCCGCCTATTCAAAAAAACATTTTAAATGCTGCTGTATCCATGTTAAAGCCAGGTGGATCCATTGTCTATTCCACTTGTACTTTTTCGATTCACGAAAATGAAGAAGTTATTCAAGATGTATTAGACAAACATCCAGACTTACATCTTGTTCCTATTAATAAAATTGATGGTATGATGCCAGGTGTAAACATGAAGGAATGTGTTCGTTTATATCCACATAAAATCAAGGGAGAAGGTCACTTTGTAGCTTTACTTGTCAAAGACGGAGAAACAAAACATAAAAAAATAAGACTGGAGCCAAGCGATAGGCTTGATGATTGTGTTACTGATTTTTTACGATTGGTTAAATTAAATAAGGGAGCCATTAAAATCAAAAAGGACAAGGTCATCTGGTTAAACAGTGATTTTCAAGCTTATAAAGGCTATCGCGTCTTAAGATCTGGCTTATTATTAGGTCAACTCAAAGGTAAACATTTTGAGCCAAGTCAAAGCCTTGCCCTTGCCCTTTGTCCTGAACAATTTAAAAATGTATTAAACTTCTCGATTGAAGATGAGCGTGTTATTAAATACTTAAAAGGTGAAACTCTAGATGTAAAGGATTTAGACAAAAAAACATCTGGATGGACACTTGTTTGCGTAAATAACTTCCCTTTAGGATTTGCGAAACTTTCTAAAGGCTCATTAAAAAATAAATATGCGAAAGGATGGCGTTATCAATGAGACTTGACAAATATTTATCACATATGGGATTTGGCACAAGAAACGATGTAAAAAAATTAATTAAAAACGGCTGGGTTACCATTAATGATGAAACCATAAAAAAGGCAGACTATAACGTAAAAGAAGATGATCGTGTTTGTGTGGATGATGAACCTGTAAGCTATGTAGAATACGAATACTATATTTTAAATAAGCCTCAAGGCTATGTGAGCGCCACAGAAGATATGCTCTATCCTACAGTCATGGAACTTGTCCAAAGCCAAAGACACGATTTGTATCCAGTTGGAAGATTGGATATAGATACAGAAGGATTATTACTCATCAGCAACGATGGTAAATTAACGCATGAAGTATTATCACCAAAAAAACATGTAGATAAAAAATATTATGTTGAATTTGATGGAACTTTACCAGAAAATGCCGTAGACTTCTTTAATCAGCCTATGGAATTTGAGGAATTTACTTCAGCCCCTTCAAAACTAGAAATTTTAGATACAAATAAAGCCTATCTAACGATTCATGAAGGAAAATTCCATCAAGTCAAAAGAATGTTTGAAAAGGCAAACTGCACTGTTACCTATCTCCAACGTATTGAGTTTGGTCCTTTAAAACTAAATGATTTACCATTAGGTGAATTTAGAGCTTTAACTCAAGAAGAATTAGATGCCTTAAAAGGCTAAGAAAACCTGAGAGATCATAAACTCTCAGGTTTTTTCTTTAGGCCAAAAATGTCCATTACTTTAGTTTCTTACATATGCCTTTAATACTTTAATTTCATCACAACCATAAGGCTTGATTGTATATTCCTTGATACTTGCAGGAATAATGAAGGTTTCTGCATAATGCACAATGAATGGTTCAAAGTCACCTTCAATAATGGCACTCTTTCCATCAATTAAATTCAACATATTCACTGTACCATGTGTTTTATGGAATGAATCATTGTTGATTGTATATCTTCTTGTTTCAATAAATTCTAATTCATGAAGTCCCGTATGTTCGATCTTACAATCATTTCCATCTTCTTTTACTTCATAAGTCGCATTGACCAAGTTTTCTTTGACCCATTTTGTCGTACGATCCCATTGAATGACATGTTTTCCATGTTCAATATTAATAGGTCGAGGAAGTCCATCTAAGCCTAGTCTTTGCCAGTCCTGGTACTACGTCAAGAAAAAGGACTC
>QFCE01002558.1_pt1 | contig 101603 bp, 94 predicted proteins | sample 5346091 | NCBI WGS metagenome assembly QFCE01 (sample SAMN09062252, study PRJNA434731) | Human gut metagenome, whole genome shotgun sequencing project. | isolation source: stool timepoint A chromium assembly | host: Homo sapiens | collected 2015
GCATAATATTTTTATAGCAGACTCCAGTTTTTGCTTTACAATAAAAGAAATATTTGCCATTTGAACCTCCTAAAAAAGAATATATTCAAATGGCTTCGCCACACTTTTGTGAAGTTTTGTCAAGCTTTTATTTTGAAAAAAGTAGTGCAAAAAGTAAAAAACTACTTTTTACACTACTAAAATCCTTAACTTAATGACATTGTTTTTGAAAAAACCCCGTCCCCAATTAAAATTATATCAATTTCATATACTTTTCGAACGCTGACGGGATAGGATACTCTTTTTGAATTTCTTCTGGGTGAATGAAAAGATATTTCTTGTTGTTTGTTTTTTCCAATTCGTCTACGCGTATATCATATCCGATCATCTGCCATTCGATGTGGCTGAAAATGTGTTTTGCTGCGGGCAATTTTTTTATGTGAATCGGCATGAGTCCAATCTCTTTGCAATACTGTGTTATCTCTTTTTTGTTCAAGTGTTCTTCTATGTTCGGGAGTTCATAAAGTCCTGCCAGAAGTCCTTTTGCTGGTCGTTTGCAAATAGCAATCTTGTCTTCATCTCGCAAGATGAGCACTGTCTTTTTTTCGATTCGTCTTGCTTTTGCTTTTTCTTTTACTGGAAGTTCCTGGATTTTTCCTTGTATTCTTGCCTGGCAAAATGGTGCTGCCGGACATTCTTCGCATTTGGGTTCTCCATTTGGAACGCACACAATTGCGCCGAGTTCAATGAGTCCCTGGTTAAAATCTCCTGCGCAATCTTTTGGAATAACTTTTTTAAGTTTTTCTTCAATTTGTTTTCTTGTGCTTTGCTTCATGATGTCGCTGTCGTCTGCAGTGATTCTTGTTATAACGCGCAGAACGTTGCCGTCTACCGCTGGATACGGAAGTCCGAAGGAAAATGAACTGATTGCTCCGGCAGTGTAATTGCCAATGCCGGTGAGTGACTGAATTTCTTCATATGTCTTTGGAAATGTCCCATTGTAATCTACCATGATCTGTCTGGCTGCTTTTTGCATATTCCGGACACGGTTGTAATATCCAAGGCCTTCCCATAATTTTAAGAGCTTGTCTTCTTCAACATTTGCCAGAGCATTTACATTCGGAAGTGCTTCCATGAACCTTGCATAATAGCGCTTTACTGCTTCTACTCGTGTCTGCTGAAGCATTATTTCTGAAACCCAGATTCGATATGGGTCTGTGGTGTGACGCCATGGAAGATCTCTTCGTGCTTTTTGATACCATGGTACCAGCACCTGGCTCAGTTCATACAATTCCGGGTTTTCTAATATTACCGGGACTGGATCTTGTATCCGGATTTCATCTTCTCTGACCGAACAATCGTAAGCAACTACATGTACTCCGGCTTCTGCTGCCTCTTTAAGTGCTTCTTTAAATTCCGGATGTGTGTCCATGTTCGGCGTAAAATAACGCACACCAGACATTTGTATTACAAAAAACACATAGCATTCGTAACCTTCTTTTAATGCTTCTTTTAGTTCATGGACATGCTTTACCGCGCGCTCGCTTGGGGCATCCGGAAATCGCACAACACCATTTTCTTCTAATGTTACACCTTTGACTTCAATCAAAACTTTTCGATTCTGGGCTTCTACATAGAGATCGATCCTTGATTTTCCATATGTGTACTCCGGCTGAATTTTTGTGATACCATGAATTCGATCACTCTGGTTGTGCAGATTGTGATTCCATTTTTCCTGTTCCAGCCATTCTTTTACGATTTTATTGGGAATCTGGGAGTCCATATTAATCAGCCTATCCCCTTTTCTTACAGCAATCAAGTCCCAGCGCGTCTTACGTTTTTTCCCAATATTCGTAGATTTTGAACTAACCGCCGTCTGCATTTCACCTTGTAAAAATTCATTATCTGACAACCAGTCTTCGGCTTCCTGCTGGCTGTCCTGGACATAGACTTCTGCCCCTGGTACCAGCAGTTCCGCACATCGTCCGGTATTCTTTACATGAACTGTCTCTTCTGCGCCTTCAATCTCTATTTTTGCAATAAATCGGTTCGGACGGCTGATAAAATGTCCTACTCGGATATTCTGATATTTCATATATTTCCCTTTCCCAATTATTTCCTGAAAGTAGCATTTCCCAATTATTTCCTGAAAGTAGCACTTTCCCAATTATTTCCTGAAAGTAGCACTTTCCCAAAAGAAAGCCTGAGTATATTAACTCAGACTTTCTTCCTTCGTACGATTTTCTTTCTCTTCCTGCTCCAGGACACACGTCTGGATTGCCTCGTTGAGTGACAACATCTTGTCATCTAACGAAGATACCATCTCCGCACATTCCCGCAACTCCCGGCTGATATAATCCGGTGCATTTCCCTCAAATTTATAATATATCTTATGTTCCAGACTTGCCCAGAAATCCATGGCAATGGTCCGAATCTGTATCTCAACTTTTGTATCAACAACACTGTCAGACAAGAAAATCGGCACAGACACCAGCATATGATAACTCTTATATCCACTTTCTTTCGGGTTCTTGATATAATCTTTGATGGACAGAACCTTCAAGTCGCTCTGATTACCAATCATCTCTGCAAGACGATAAATGTCTGATGTAAAGGAACAAATGAGCCGCACACCTGCAATATCGTTGATATACTTTACCATATTCTCTATGGAAGTCTCATATCCGTAACGTTTCAGTTTCTTTACGATACTCTCTGCTGTCTTTACTCTTGTCTTAATATGTTCAATCGGATTATACTGATGAACATGTTGAAATTCATCATTCAATATCTCCAGTTTTGTTCCGACTTCTTTTAATGCCGACTGGTATAAGAACATAACCGTTTTCCAACTATCGACATCTTCATAATTCTTTATTACACGATCCATATTTCACTTCTCCTCTCCATATTGAAGAGAAAAATTCGTACTTGTTTATTATAACACACTCCACTTCACTTGTGGGTCTGTTCACGAAAACTTAATAAATGATATTCGGGGGCTGAAGACTCCCCTCTATGATATCCACTGGTTTTTCTTAATATTCAATTCCTTCTCTTGCTGTAATTCCCTGATCATATGGATGTTTGACTTTTCGGATCTCGGTTACATAATCAGCAAGCTCCAGCACTTTATCTGAGACAACATGACCAGTCAGCACAATTTCCAGACCACGTGGTTTGTGCTCCAGAAATTCAACAAGCTTTTCTTCACTTAATACGCCCAGCTGCACTGCACATAATATTTCGTCCAGTACCAGTACATCAAATGGACCGCAAAATTTTATAATCTCATCCAGTGCTTTATTGTTATAATGCTTTAATCTTGCTTTTTCGTCTGCATTCATCTTGCTAACGAACTTCACACGATCTTTTCCCGGCAGACAGGTCACATTCGGGATCTGCTCCAAAATAACACGTTCACTGGAAGAGTTGTCTTTTAAAAACTGGAACATCAGAACATCCAGACCACTTCCTGCCGCACGCAGCACTAATCCCATAGATGCTGTCGTTTTTCCTTTTCCGTCTCCGTAATATACATGTATCCTTCCAGTTCCTATCATCTACAATTCTCCATTTCTTATTTCAAATTTGCCATAAATAATTCGTAAAAATCATCTTCTCCGGCAAGCATTGGTGAATTTTCTCCCCCACCATTCGTACTTCTTTTCATAGCAGCATGGAATTCCTCTCCTGCGCAAATAATATCCATTTCATAAATTTCATATCCCAGCTCCTGACAGACTCTGCAAAATGCACTAAGCGGTTCTTTTTCCTTCTTTGTGTTCTTAAGCCGTTCCTTAAGTTCTGGTTCTTTTAACGCCCGGTTCTGTAATTCATCTAACACATCTATTACATTTGCCATATTATTTCACATCCACTTTCTTACAAATGTCCTGGAGGCAACATTTATCGCAATAAGGTTTTGTTCTGGCTGTACATACTTCTCTTCCATGGTTAACCAGTCTGTGGCAGAAGCTGTTTCCTTCTTCTGGTGGTATAATCTTCCACAATGCCATCTCTACTTTTTTCGGATCTTTCATCTTGTCTACAAGTCCGATTCGATTACATAATCTGATGCAATGCGTATCTGTAACAATTGCCGGCTTGCCGAACACATCCCCCATAATCAGATTCGCGCTCTTTCTTCCCACTCCCGGGAGCTTTAATAATTTGTCAAAATCATCTGGGACTTTTCCATTATATTCATCCCGAAGTATCTTCATGCATGCACTGATGTCTCTTGCTTTACTTTTTCCAAGTCCACACGGTCTTACGATCTCTTCTATCTCCTCCACCGGCGCATCTGCAAGTGCATTTACATCTGGAAATTTTGCATAGAGATCTTCTACGACTACATTGACCCTCGCATCTGTACACTGGGCTGCCAGACGTACACTGACAAGAAGCTTCCAGGCTTCATCATAATCTAATGTACAATCCGCATCCGGATATTCTTCTTTCAGGCGACGGATTACTTCCAGAGCCAGTTCTTTTTTTCGCATGCTAATCTCTCCTTTTATCGGTCTGACAATAGAACAACTTTTGTTCAAGAATGCCTCGAATTTTTTGCTCGCCATCTGCAAAGGCGAGAGCCATCTCATATCTGATATAATAACACACTTTCCGACATGACAAAAGCAGATAACACTAAGTTACCTGCTTTTTGTTGCCAAGCATACGACAAAAAGGCCCGGTGGACCTTTTTTAGTCTGCAAATGCTACTCTTTTATGTTCGTAGTATCCTTAAATCATCTCAAGGAATGCTGCGATTCGTGTATCAAGCTGTCCTACATCTGCCTGTGAGTAGTCTGTCTCGATATGAATATAAGGAAGTCCTTTTTCTTTTACACGCTTCTCGATGCTCTTTGCCTCAATGTTATATGTATGACAGGCCTGAAGGGTCATCTCAACAACTCCTTCTACCTGATACTCGTCAAGCAATCTTTCCAACAATTCATAACGATTCGTGTCTGGAGTCATGACAGAACAGCCAATTGCCAGATAACGTTCTGCTATTGCCTGATAAATGTCTTCTGCATCTTCATCGATCAGGCGATCCACTGACTTCGCACCGCCACAGTTCTCATATACAACGACATTTCCACCATTTTCTTCAATTGCTTTTACAACCTTCATCGGAGCACCGCTGCTTGGGCAGCCTGTCAGGAGAATTCTCTTTCGTCTCTCTGGCTTTTCTCCTTCTTCGTATTCTTTCATGATTTTTTCTGTCAGTGCATCGATTTCTGCCGGCATTGCTTCTTTATCAAATTTGAACTGGCTTCCATAAAGAACATTAAAAAGCTTGGAACCTTCCATTGGCGCCGGATCATTTTTCATTGTCTCATAAAACCTGCGAAGTGCCAGCCGTCCCTGGTTAGCAACATGAACTGCATGGCGAACCTGTTCTTCTGTGATTGTTGTGTTAAATGTCTCTTCAAGATATTCTTTGAATCGTATAATCTCCTTTTTCCAAAGTTCTAATGCTGATTCGTTCTGCGTATTTGGAAGTTCCATAATATACACATTTTTAAATTCTTTCATTAACTCGTACATTTTTTTCTTTCCATCGCAAGTTGTTTCCCCGACAACCACATCTGAAAAATAGAAAAATGGACATTTGTCAGTTACAGCAAAACCATAACTTGCTTTTACCATCGGGCAAAGGTTCTTTGGAAGATCTTTTTCTGCAATCGGGATTGTCTCATCAGATGTGGAACAAAGTCCGACTGTTACAGCTCCCATAGCCATGGCAATTTCCTGTGGAAAATATGTACAATACGCGCCAATTACTGGAATCCCCTTATCTTTTACCTCTTTCATGACCAAAAATGATTTCTGCCTCTGCTCTGCAAATTCTTCGAAAATCTCAGGCAATTCTTTTACTAACTCCATATTACTTCCTCCTTAAGTTTTCATTTTCCTCAACATATAATTATGCACGGAAAATTATATCGTATCTCCTAGCTGATATAATTTTTATTGTAGTCTCTTTATTAATATCGGACAAATTGGTATTTATAATATATTCATCGAGATATTTTATTTATCTATAGTTGCAAGAAATCTTACCAGGTGCAAGAACCTTTACCAGCTGCAAAAGTCCTTACGCATTGAATACGTATTTATCCAGCCTGTTATATGTTTCTTAACCTACTCTCCTGTTTTCTTAAGGTTTTCATAAGAAATTTCAGATTTGTTTTATTGTTTTAACATATTTTAGACATAATTCTTGGCTATAATAAAGTCAGATAGTTGAGAGACATAAATCAACTATCTCCCCCTCATAAAGTGCGAAAGCACTTACTCTCATTCCTTTAGATAACTATAACAACAACAAAAACCCGTTGGTCGAAAGGCTAACGGGTTTTTGCTATGTTTTTTCATGACAGGAGTTTTTGGTTCTTATTGCTTTTTAGAGAATCCATCTTATACCGTCCGTCCGGATATCTCCGGCTTCGTCGGACGAATTACCGCGCGATAGAATACAACATGGTCATCTAACACTTTCTGAAACATGGATACGGTCTTTCCTGTGATGAATGCGCAGAGTACTGTTCCGATTCCTACGCCGTGAAGTCCGTGAAGGATTCCAATGGAAAGTACCAGTGTTGTAGTCAGACAACACAAGTCAAATGTGGTCTTCACATATTTATATGGTTTGTTCAGAATCTCTGACATATCCCTTGGAAATGTATCCGTCGGAATAATCGGAAGCATACAGCGATTCGCCAGTGCGATTCCAAAGCCGATAATCAAAAATCCCAATGCAAAATACAGTACATTTAACGCCATTGTATTTGGCAGAAGTGCCAGCCACGCATCGTGGACATCAATCATTTTCCCAAAACCGATTCCTACAACAAAGGAAAAGATATATTCGAAACAAAATGCTTTCTTTAAAATCATAAGTGTTAATACGAGCATTGTCTGGAAAATGTAATTCCATGTTCCAAACGACAGTGCCGGAAATACTTTATTGAATACAAATGGCACAGATGAAATCGTTGAAATTCCAAAGCCACTCTTTGCCATCAGGCACACTCCAAGACTGTTGATAATCAGTACGATGCAAAGAGCCAGTTCTCCAGGGAGATATTTTTTATTCATGATAATCCTCTTTTCTTTTAATCTTGTTGTGATATACGCCTCATATACTTTTACTGCATACATCTGATATAGCCGCCGGCAGGGCGCACATTGTCCGGTGGACAATGGTTTTGCGCCGACCGAAACGGAGTGTAGACTTACAGAGGTGCGCAGTAGAAGTATGTCATGCAATTGCATGACGCGCACCTCGCGGCAAGAATGCCGAGACATTCTTGAATGTTAATTTTTCTGTATAATTTCAGTCAGATTTTGCTGACCGTATTTTAGTATAGACCCAAGAATTCATAAATACTAATGTATTTTTTGAATATATCTATTCTATTTTAGAATGAATATAGTATAATATTTGGTAGGATTGTGAGAGTGCGCAACGCAAAGCAATCCGCAGGCATCATAGGACCTCTTGACACATATAACTGAAAGGATTATTTATGAACACCGATTACCTTCGCTACTTTTCCACTCTTGCAGAACTCCAACATTATGGAAATGCTGCAAAAGCACTAAACATTTCCCAGCCGGGACTCAGCCATGCAATTCATTCTTTGGAAAAAGACTATGGACTTCCACTTTTTGAAAAGACTGGCAGAAATGTACGACTCAGCCCTTATGGACTAAAATTAAAAAAATATATAGATGTCATTTTAAACAACTTGGACGAATTAGAACAGACCATCTCTGACTTCCACCGAGAAGATAAAATCATCCGGATTGCCAGCGTCTATCCCCTGGCCAGAAGCTTCATTCCGGAACTGATTCAATCCTGTTCTTTGAAGTTTCCATTTGCAATTTACAATGGAATGACCCCGGATATTCTTCACGGTCTGGAAACTATGACTTATGATCTTGGCTTTTGCTCCGGACAGCCCTCATCAGAACTATTTGAATACTGCCCTGTTCAAAAATCCTATGTTGGAATCGTCGTTCCAAAAGGACATGAATTAATATCAAAAGAAGCTTTCAACTTTCGTGATATTACTACATACCCACAGATTTTCTTCACACGGACAAGCCCAATGCGAAAGCTTCAGGAACAAATCTACAAAGATTATCAAATTTCTGCAGCCCCTGCCTGCGAAGCAGAAGAAATAGAAGTGATTTTAAATATGATTGAACACGGATTTGGCATCTCTGTCCTGCCATATCTGGATATCTTCAAAAACCGAAATGTAGACGTTCTTCCACTTTCCGAGACAAAATGGGAGTCGACCTTTTATGCAATCCGCAGACGCGATGGGGTCAGAAGCCATGGCGAAAAGACAATTTGGAGCCAGATTATACACAATTCAAAAAGGGACAGGTTGGAATTTTAGGAAAGCCCGGAAAATGGCGGTTGGAATTTTGACACAATCCAAAAAGGGACAGGTAGAAGTGAAATTGGGGACGGGGTTTTTTTGAAAACAATGTCATTAAGTTAAGGATAAAATTGTAATTATTGAGGCTTTGACACTTCTTTTTATGGATTGTCAAGGCTTCTTGTTTTTCAAGGATACTACAAGTAAGCAGCGAAAAACCCCTGCTTTCTCATGGTTCCTATTTTCATTTTTACAATCTTATGCTATCCTACTGTTGAATGCTATTGCTGACTTTTTAACCGTATCTCGTGGAAAAGTCCGGTTATCCCTTATGGGGACAAGATAGTTCAGCAACATTTTTTCAACCTCTGGTGCTGCTAAAGTCTGGGAGCACCAGAATTCTCTACAAATACACATTGCCATTTTTATATTCAATTTATATTCATATTTCCAGTATTCCTGCTGTTTTACCTCAATTCCACCAACTATAGTTTTACAAAAATTGAACAGAATTAGCTTTCCATACAATTCTTGTATGATTAATTCTGAGTTCTTAGAATGAACAGATGCAGCGCCAAGCGCATATTTTAACTGGTCAAATGCAGTTTCAATTCCCCAGCGCATATGATATAACCGTTTTAAATCATCTGCCGAAAATTCCTCTTTAGAAAGATTTGTAAACAGTACTTCAGTTGTGGTTTCAGAGAGTTTTATTTTTACAATTCTAAGATTTAATCGATATTCCTCACAATCGTCTGTGAAAAAATCAAATGTTGCATCACTGCGAATTCGTTTATATTTTCGTGGGTTTGTTTTTACTTTTTTGCTATGTTTTTTACAGATATAAAGTTCTTTTTCGATATCGTATTCTTCTGTATCAGGAAGATTCAGACCAGAACAGATACCTGTACCTGATTCTCTTCCCCGAACCACGTATTTATCCCCTTTTTGTTCTATATGGGCGAAAGTATTATAACTTTCGTATCCCCGATCAGCCATAAAAATAGCAGGAAACGCAGAAGACCGGCGGTCTACCATTTGAGCCAGGGCTTTATGCTCATTACATTCACAGATTGGCTGAAAAACGACATCTTCAAAAATACCACTCTGAAGATGGTACATAGCATTTAAATGTATCACATTTCTTCCCTTTGAAATATTGGGTATCTTACGCCAGCATAGTGGTTCTTTTAGATTTTCCGGGACAGAAAACTGGGAACCATCTATTGCCAGAAGTTGGTAACCCTGGAAAAGCGCACCTTTTTTACAAGTCTCTGTAAACGAATGGAACAAGGCCGGCATTGCAGAATCTGAAAGTTTTTGCCGAGCCTGAATCATAGCGGAACTATGCGGAATACCCGAATAGTCTGTTGAAAAGAAGAGTGGTTTCTTTGAAAAGTGGCGGAATAATTCCTGATCCATACATTGTCCTTGCAGAGGGAGAAGGAATCGAATCACCTCTTCAAATGGAAGTTTACGATTCCTAGAAAAGTCTTTTCCCGGACGCTTTACGTGTGATGAAAAATCTCTGCATAATATTTTTATAGCAGACTCCAGTTTTTGCTTTACAATAAAAGAAATATTTGCCATTTGAACCTCCTAAAAAAGAATATATTCAAATGGCTTCGCCACACTTTTGTGAAGTTTTGTCAAGCTTTTAGGCAAAAAAAGTAGTGCAAAAAGTAAAAAACTACTTTTCACACTACTAAAATCCTTAACTTAATGACATTGTTTTTGAAAAAACCCCGTCCCCAATTTTTTATAAAAATACATATTTCAATACAAACAGTACTGCCAGTACGTACATGAGTATGCTGACTTTCTTTTCTTTTGCTTTTCCTGTGATCAGGTTGAGTGCCACGTATGTGATAACTCCCATTGAGATTCCTTCGGAGATGCTGTAGAAGAATGGCATTGCGATGATGCATACATAACAAGGGATTGCTTCTGACATATCGTTGAAATCTATGTTTGTTACGTTCGTAAGCATGTAAAGTCCTACAATTACTAGTGCCGGTGCTGTGGCAAATGATGGTATTGCAAGGAAGATTGGTGACAGGAACAGTGACAGTCCGAAAAGGATTGCTGTTGTGACTGATGTAAGTCCGGTTCTTCCTCCTTCGGATACTCCTGATGCGCTTTCTACAAATGTTGTTGTTGTTGATGTTCCGATTACGGCTCCGACTGTTGTTGCGACTGCGTCTGCCATAAGTGCGCCTTTGATTCTTGGAAGTTTTCCGTTCTCGTCGAGCATGTCTGCTTTTGCGGATACTCCGATCAGTGTTCCGATCGTATCAAATAAGTCTACGAACAGGAATGCAAACAGGATAACTATAAAGTTCAGGGAGAAGATTCCGCTGAAGTCCAGTTTGCAGAAGATTGGTGACAGACTTGGAATGGATAATCCGTTGCTGAAATTTGGCAACAGGCTATAGAATCCAAGATCTGCATTTGGTACATAAAGTCCTGTGAACTGGCAGATGATCCCGAGCAGCCATGTGATCAGAATTCCCCAGAGGATATTTCCTTTGATGTTCTTTACTACTAAAATTCCTGTGACGATAATTCCGATGATTGCAAGGAGTACTGTGATTCCTACATCGTTAAATGACGCGGATACTCCGTTTACTTCGTTATATTTATCTACGGAGAATAACTGAAGCAGTGTAGATCCTCCGATTACAATTTTTGCATTCTGAAGTCCGATGAATGCGATGAACAGTCCGATTCCTACGCTGACGGCTGCTTTTAAATTCTGTGGGATTGCATTGAAAATAGCTTCTCGTACATTTGTTGCAGACAAAAGAATAAAGATGATTCCTTCTGCAAATACGGCTGTCAGTGCATATTCCCAGCTATATCCCATTCCTAATACAACTGTGTATGCAAAATATGCATTCAGTCCCATACCAGGTGCCAGTGCAAATGGATAGTTTGCAAAGATTGCCATGAGCAGTGTTCCGATAAATGCTGCCAGAGCAGTGGCAGTAAATACAGCTCCTGAATCCATACCTGTTGCTGAGAGTATGCTTGGATTGACCGCAAGAATATATGCCATTGTCATAAATGTTGTGATTCCGGCAAGTATTTCTGTTTTCGCGTCAGTCTTGTTTTCGCTAAGTTTAAATACTTTTTCTAACATGATGTTCCCCTTTCGTTCCTGTAATGTATAAAGACAACATTTTCATGATAGCATACCACATTTTAAAAAGCTATATTTTAAAAGCGGTTCTTCCATCTCAATCAGATAAAAAACCGCTCCTTTCTCAATTTATTAGTTTACATAATAACTATTATAAAATTTTACTTCTTTCAACGAGAAATGAGTTCATATCCATCTTCGGTCTGTCGCACGGAAGCTTCAAAAAATGTCTTCATAGCCTGGATCATGTAATCTGTGTCTTTCACGCTTCCTGTCTCATATGGGGAATGCATGGCGAGCTGAGCCAGTCCGATGTCTACTGTGTTGACTGGTACCTGTGTCGTGGAAATGTTCCCGAGTGTGGAACCTCCCAGTATATCGGAACGGTTCACGTAGATCTGATACGGTACATTTGCCCGGTTGCAAATTTCCTCAAACACCGCTGCTGATACTGCATCGGTAGTATATTTCTGATTGGCGCTGTACTTGATGACCACGCCATTTCCCGGATATGGCCGATTCGTCGGGCATGCCTTGTCGGTATGGTTCGGGTGTACGCCATGAGCATTATCTGCTGAAAGCATAAAGCTGTTGGCGATACTCTGCCTGTATCCGGCCTCGTCCCGTCCCATGGCATGATTGATCCGAATCAGTGTATCTGCAAGAAATGTAGATGCAGCTCCTTGTTTTGTCCCACTTCCGACTTCTTCGTTATCGAATACGCAGTGAACTGGGATACTTTTTCCATTGATTACATTTTTTTCATTGATTACATTTTTTCCATCGACTTCGCTTTGTTCATTTGCCTGTACATTTTCCGATGGCAAAGGTTCTTCAGACTGCAAGAAAGCTTCTAATGAAGAAAATGCGCACTGAAGATCATCCAGCTTCGGACTGGAAATGAATTCTTCGCAAGCTCCCCAGATGCTTCCTTTCATGCGATTGTAAAGGAACAGGTCACTTGCAAGAATCGCGTCCTCTTTTACATTTGCCGTTTCTGCAATCTGCTTCATAAATTTCCCTTTTGCTTCGCCGCAGCCGTAAAGTGGCAGCATATCTTTCTGTATGTTATAATCGTAGCCTTTATTTGCCTCCCGGTTCATATGAATAGCCAGATTCGGAATCATGACCAAATCCCGGTCTACGTTGATCAGCTTCGTGACAAGTCTGTTATTTTCTTTTACGATCAGACGCCCTGCCACAGACAGTGGTCTGTCAAACCACGGTGCACAGAGCATACCGCCATATTTTTCAACATTCAATTTTACATAATGTTCTTCCACGTTCATTTCCGGATTTGTTTTAATCTTAAAGCTCGGAGAATCACTATGGGACGCCACAATCTGGAACCCACAGTAATTCTGAGAATCCTGCGCCGGAATTCGAAATGCAATGAGTGATGAACCACTGCGGATCACATAATATTTTCCACCTGATTTCAGCTTCCACGCTTCGCTCTCTAAAAGCTGCTCATAGCCAGCCGCTTCCAAATGCTTTCTCATTGTATCAACGGCATGATACTGGCTCGGGCTCTCTTCAATAAATGTAAACAGCTTTTGCACTGTGTCTTTATATTCTCTTCCTTCTTCCACGATATTAAATCCCTCTTTTCCTGTTTCTTCCTGTTCTTTCTATTTTTCTTTACTTTCTATTCTTTCTGTTCTCACAATCCTGGTGCACAGTTTTTATGTGCGCCCATACATATTCTATTTTCATTTTACTTCTTTACACGGATCCACGGATTTTTCTCCATGAAATGTTCCAGACGCTCTGGGTTCTGGTCGGAATGTTCGACCTCTCTGGAGTAGCGGTAGGTCAGCTCCACAACTTCTTCCATGGAAAGTGTCTTTTCATTTTCCAGCCATCTGGCGCGCAAGATTTCTTCTATTATATAGACACTGTACACGCACACCTGCATTTTCGCCTGAATACGTCCATCATAAACTGCCCCACAGAAATAAGTAAACACAAAATACACCAGCATTTGTTCCAGCATAATGTCCCAATCCGGCATATGTTCCTGCTTCCACAGTTCAAATTCCTGGAGATTTACAAAGTATCTGAGCTGGTCAATGTCTTCCTCTGACTGTTCCTCTCCACCCTTTTGTGCTGTATTGCCTTTTTGTATTGCATTGCTTTTTTGTATTGCATTGCCTTTTTGTTCTGCATCGCTCTTCACAGAATCCTCATACACACTTGCCAGACCGCCGTAAAGTAATTTGTCTGCGTCCATCAGCACATACAGCCAGTTTTCTTTCAGAAGCTCCAGCCGATACAGATACTGAAATGTTTTCTGTGCGAATTCGAATCGTCCGGTCTCGTCTTTTTCAAATGCTTCCAGACGTTCTTTTGTATACTTTCTGGCTGTCTCGGACTCGTATTTCTTCGGAATATCCTCACAGGAAAACATTTCCCTGCGGTCTACATGTGCCTGCATATCATGGCTGATCGCCAGTGCCAGCGCCATGCGGTGATGAATGGAGAGACTTCTATCCTGAAGCATTTTTAAAATGCTTTCTCTTGCGTCCACCAACTGTGAATAAAAGAACAGGTCGAAGTCGCCATAATCTTCTTCTCCCGGCTTCTCATAACTTAAGAAATGCACCGGATTTTTCTTGCCTAATATGATTCTTGCTGCCTCCGGGCAGGAAAGGGAGAGCGTGATTTCCCTGACTCCCTCGAACTCTTCTATGTGGCGCGGATACATTTTACAAGTCCGGCACAGGCTGTCCGGTCCCGCCATCTGATAAAGCCGGCAGAGATTATCCTGGTTTAAAAATGCACAGCGCTTTTCCGTATCCTGACGGAATACGCCCTCGCGCCAGTTGACACAGCGGCGCAGCTCGCGGGCAAGATTCTTTTCAATATTATTAAGCCCTGTTGCTGCCTTTGCGTACCGCCGCTTCGACTTCTCATCAATTACAATCTGCCACCCCGCGCAGCAAGTGTCCTCGCAGTCTGCGGCGATACAGGAAAATTCTTTATAATAATCTGGTATGGTACATAACATCAAATATCCTTCTTTCCAAGACGGACATCTTCCATCTCTTTTACAAGTGCTTCATCCATATGGTCGAAAAGGTAATTTTTTGTGCCGCCTGTGCGCTCCTTAATTTCTTCCTGAATCTGTCTGCGGGTGATTTCTACCTCTTCATAAAATTCTCTGGAAGAAATAAGTGCGCTTCCCTGTCCCTGGGTCACGACCTGCTCCACGCCATCGGAAGTTACGACTGTCACATGGCGTTTTCGTCCGATATGGTGCACGACCTTTTCTATGTACTGATCTGCTGTCTCAGCCTGCTTCGTATAAACAACGTGAATGTTGTGGTATTTCTGAATCTCCAGCGTATCGCCATCCACCTTATATGCATCAAACACAAGGATCACGGTACATTTCTTAAATCCCTGATAGTTGCTTAAGATATCCATTAATTTATTTCTGGCACTCTCAATGTTCACCTTTGCCAGTTCTTTCAGTTCGTCCCACGCAAAAATGACGTTGTACCCATCTACTAAAAGATATTCTGCAACCTTCTCCTGTGGTTTTTCTTCTTTATATTGGGACTGGGCAATGATCGTACGCGGTCCGTTGCCTGGTTTCTTACGTTCAATCTTTCCGTAAGTCCGCATGAAAATCTCTTCCAATTCCCGGTCTTCCGCGCCAAAATCACGACTTCTGCCTGATTTTGAAGGACTTCCACCGGCAGCACCATTTCTTAATACACCTCTGCCATTGCCATCAGCTTCTTCGTGCATTTCCTCCGCATCTTTGTCTTTTCTGAGATACTCCTCCAACTTAGAGGAAATGTGCATATGCTCCGGCACTTCCTGCCATGGTACATAATATCCGGCTCCGTGACTGCAAAATATAGAACCGGTCGGATTCTCGTTGTCCGCTTCCGGGTCATAGCCTGCATTTTCCAGAATCTCTTCTGTATTATGGCATGGTGCATAGCCCTGAAATACAAGTGTCAGCCGTCCCCGTCCTCTTGTGTAGCTCACCACTTCTTTCTGGTAATCACGCATACAGGCAACCGGCGCGCTTCCTGTAAGCACACTCTGATCCCCGTCTGTCTCCGGTGGCGCAAACTCACCGTACATACGCTGAACATCCGTCAGTGCACGCCCGATCATTTCTGACGGCACTTCCAGACGGAATTCATAATATGGCTCTAACAGTACACTTTCCGCCTGCATCAGTCCCTGGCGCACCGCCCGGTAAGTAGACTGTCGAAAGTCACCGCCCTCCGTGTGTTTCAAATGTGCTCTTCCTGCTACCAGTGTGATCTTCATATCAGTAATTGCCGCTCCAAGAAGCACACCTCTATGCTCCCGCTCCAAAAGATGTGTGAGAATCAGCCGCTGCCAGTTCAGATCCAGATCATCTGTACTGCAGTCGGTTGCGAACTCAAGTCCGCTGCCCGGAAGTCCCGGCTCCAGAATCAGATGCACCTCCGCATAATGGCGGAGCGGCTCATAATGCCCTACACCTTCTACGACATTTTTTATTGTTTCCTTATATACAATATTTCCAGTGCCAAATGTCACATCTACTCCGAATCGTTCGCTTACCAGACTTTTCAGAATCTCTGTCTGCACCTCGCCCATGAGCTGAACATGGATTTCGCCCAGTTCTTCATTCCAAATAACCCGAAGCATGGGATCTTCTTCCTCAATCTGGCGCATATAGCCGAGCATGGTATGTGCATCCACCTGATCAGGGAAATAAACCTGATAATTCAGAACTGGTTCTAACATCGGTGTTACTGCCTGTTTACCGGCTTCAATTCCAAGTCCCTCCCCTGGAAATGTATGCTTTAATCCTGTCACAGCACAGATCATGCCTGCTTTCGCCTGTTGTACTGTCTCGAATTTTTCTCCGGAATAAATTCGGATCTGGTCTGCCTTCTCTTCCCACGGCTCAGAGACTTGTCCACCTTTCAGCAAAGATTTAACTTTTAATTCACCGGAAGTAATCTTCATGTGAGTCAGCCGGTTTCCCTGAGGGTCACGGGAAATCTTATAGACACGCGCACCAAACTGCTGAGCATCTCCGCTGTTCTGTAATCTATTATCTGCCTGATCATAATTGGCCGAAACATTATCTCCCACATATTTTCCAATCCCGTCCAGTAATTCCTGTACACCTTGTAATTTCAGTGCAGCACCAAAATAACAAGGGAAAATCTGACGATCTGCAATCATCTGGCTTATGGTATCTATAGAAACTTCTCCCGCTTCCAGATACTCTTCCAGTGCACGTTCGTCCCCCGTGGCAATATCTTCCGGATCTTCCATGTCCACACAGGAAGCATCCAGTTTTTTCTTCAGCTCTTTTAGAATCAGCGTCTTGTCCGTCCCCGGCTGATCCATTTTATTGACAAATATGAATGTCGGAATCCGGTAGCGCGCAAGCAGATTCCAGAGCGTGCGGGTGTGTCCCTGCACGCCATCAGCTCCGCTGACTACCAAAACCGCATAATCCAGCACCTGGAGCGTCCGCTCCATTTCCGCAGAAAAATCCACATGCCCTGGTGTATCCAGAAGTGTCACCTGGCTGTCACCAAGCTGAAACACTGCCTGCTTGGAAAAAATCGTAATCCCCCTCTGTCGTTCCAGTGCGTAGTTGTCAAGGAACGCATCCCCATGATCTACACGCCCCGGCTTACGGATCTGTCCTGTCAGATAAAGGATTCCTTCTGAAAGCGTTGTCTTTCCAGAATCCACATGTGCCAGAAGCCCCACGCTGATATATCGTTTTGGTTTAGTTTCAGATGTCGTTCCCACCTAAAATCCCTCATTTCTACTAAAATCATTCTTTTTTCATCATAGCATACAATAAGACTTTCGTCGATATTCGGTATCCAATCCATGCACTTAAACTTCCAAAGATAACTCCACCGAGAATGTCTGTCGGATAATGTACATACAGGTACATTCTGGAAAATGCGATTAGAATTGCCAGCGCAAGGGCTGGTTTCCACAGTTTTTTCTCTCCTGCCAGATAAAGGGCTGTCACACTGGCAAACGACGCTGCTGTGTGTCCGGACGGGAAAGAAAAATCTTTCGGTTTTGCAACTAATACCTGTACTGCTGTGTTCACATCGTATGGCCGCACTCTCGCAATCAGATTTTTTAAAATTACATTGCATAAAATCACATCTACAATCAGTGCTGCTGCCATGATCACACCACTTTTTCTTGTCTTTGGAATCAGGAGCATAACTATCGTAAGAATTATCCACATAATTCCCATATCTCCCAGATGTGTGATCAACTGCATGATCTTGTCCAAAATTGGCGTATGTAAGCTCTGCAGCCAATTCAATATTTGTATCTCCATAACATATCTTCCTTCCTGCGACAGCAAAGGGCAGTCTCAAGGAATGTTTTCTTATGTTTTCCTTAAGTCTGCCTCTCATAATTTTATTTCATATTTCATTCAAGAATGCCTCGGCAAGTCTACACTCCGTTTCGGTCGGCGCAAAACCATTGTCCACCGGACAATGTGCGCCCTGCCGGAGGCTATATCAGCTGTTTTTCTCATAAACTAGCTGTTCTTAATAAGTCCCATTTCTATAAATATCGGATATAGGTAGCTTGCGCCGAAGCATTTCAGTTTTTTAGGTCCTGCCACCTCTCCACTTAATTCTATGATTTTTTCAAGTGCCAGATCCACGGAAGCTTTCGTTATGGATTTCGTCTTTCTTGACACAAACATTTCATTTCCACGGATTTGATATGTATACTCCAGTCCCTTCACGGTACGAAAGGTCTGACTCTGTAGCAGGACTAATTCGTTCCATAGATAATCCTGCGCTTTTTCTCGTTCTGTCTCCTGAAAGATCCGCTCTCTAAGCTCCATAACATTTACTGGACCATGATTGTCAGCACAAGGTTCGTTACCCATAGAATTATAGAAAGTACAATTGCAACTATACAGAAGTTGCGCCCGGCTTTTGCCCGTCCTTTTAATGCGGACTGCATGCCTATGCGTGCTCTACTGTAGCCAAGTATTGCAAGGATAATAGAAATCAATGGTGATAAAAAGCTGATACCAAATGCCAGAATTCCGAACACAAGTGCCATCGTTGCTGCGCTGGAATTATCCACGGTCTTCACCGGAACCGGATGTGGTTTTGGCTGTCCATTTGCACCATTCATGCCCTGCTGTCCTGTCATCTCATTCATACCGGCCTCAGGAATTGCCTGTTCCAATACATGAAAGAGCTGTTCCAGTCCTTCTCTGTACGGCTTTTTCTGCAAAGCTCCTACGAATCCATCCAGACCCATTTCTTTTCCAAATGTGCTTTTCATCCATGCTTCCAGATGAAGTGTTCCATTTTCATAGGACCATTTCAGATACTTGTATCCTTCGATTAGCGCATCTCCTGTCCGGTAAGCCGGCTCGCCTTTCCACTCTGATACAACGAACTGATTTTTCTGTAAATAGTCGTTCATAATAAATGTTACAAAATCTTCTGGTTTGTTCAGCACCAGGTCTTTCACATATCTTGCCATTTTCTACGCATGTCCTTTCTACCGGATTGCGTCCTTCATCTCTTTCACGAACGTGGAAATGTGTGGGACACAATCTGCTCCATATTTTTCACAGAGCTTCACGATTGCTGAACCTACAATAACTCCATCTGACTGGGCTGCCATTTTCTTCGCCTGCTTAGGTTCCGAGATTCCGAATCCTTTTGCTTCTTTTGCGATCATGGCAATTCTCTCGTGGGAAGTCGGTGCAATCAAGGAGATGAGATCCAGTCCATGCTCTTTAAATGGTATGGCAAATTCTTCTTTCTCTTCAAATGGTACGTCCGGCAAAATAAGTCCGTCCATCCCGATTTCTGCTGCCGCCTTCGCAAAGCGCTCTGTACCATAAGAGTATACCACATTTGCATAGGTCATGAAAACCATTGGTATAGAAGTTTTCTGACGAATACGCCTTACCATGTCAAATATTTTGTCGGTTGTCACGCCGCCTGAGAGCGCCCGTACATTTGCCGCCTGAATGACCGGGCCTTCTGCTGTCGGATCTGAAAATGGAATTCCAAGTTCAATGAGGTCTGCGCCTGCTTCTTCCATAGCGTACACAATCCGTTCCGTCACCTCCAGCGACGGATCACCACAAGTGATGAATGGAATAAATGCTTTCCCTTTTCCAAATGCTTTTTTTATGTTTTTATTCATGGATATCCTCCCCTCTGTAACGTGCGATTGCTGCACAGTCCTTGTCTCCGCGTCCGGATAATGTAATGACTACAATCTCATCTTTGTCCATCTGTGGTACGATTTTCTTTGCATATGCTACTGCATGAGCGCTCTCGATCGCCGGAATGATGCCTTCGATTCTGGATAAATATTCAAATGCGTCAACTGCCTCGTCATCTGTGACCGGCACGTACTTCGCTCTACCGACGTCGTATAAATGTGCGTGTTCCGGTCCGGCTCCTGTCTCTGCGATGACACGGGTCTTTCCCATTTTTTTTGCCAGAAGCACCTGACCAAGCACATTGTTGATCTTATGGGCTCCTGTATGGTTCAAATCTTCTCTTTTTAAATATACTTTCGCACCGCCCAAGTCCTCAGTCATATGGGCTGCGTAGTAAAGGTGGGACGGTCTGGCCGCTTCCGCCGTTTCCCTGATCAAGCAGAATGTAATCCGCCGGACTTAGCAAGGCTCTTTCTACATCTTTTTTTGTTTTTATGGAAAATGCTTTGATAACCGTTTTTCCAGTCCTGGATTGTGTCTCTTCTATACTGGAAAAATAGAACATGTACGGAGAAGGATTGTGCGTCCGAAGCACCCGGTATGTATCAAAAAGACTTCCCTCAGCCTTCGCCCGCATCGGATTTGACAGAACTACCTGGAAAATGTCTCCCTCCCGAATATAATGCTTCGCTTTCTCTATCATTTCCTCGTATTTTTCTTCAGAGAATTGAGGCTTGATTTCGGTTTTTAACTGGATCGGTGGAAATTCCATTTTCTCACCTGTTTTCAGAAGCTTCTCTATCTCATTCAACTTCGCCTCCGCTTTTTCATAAGATTGCTCCAAATCCGCCGAGCGAACTCCGGTAAATGTTGGAATCCCCGGAAGTTCCGGTGTTCGGTTCTCATCAATAATCTCACGAAGCACCTGACCCGGGTGATCAACTGTCCGAAGTTCTTCCTCTGACCAACCTCCCAGACTGGTCTTTCTGATCCGCATCTTCCCGTCGGTACAAGTGATCTCCATGGATGGATCGTATCCAAGAAATGAATATCGTCCCCACTGCTCGGTCTGGCCCACACTCTCAAGTAAATAGCCGTGCCTGCTTTCTTTTCTTAAAATGCGCATGACCTCAACCGGCGTATATCTGTCGGAATACATTTCCCGGCAGACCGGAAAACGCCCTTGACAGAAATGCGGATGCACTCAGATGTCAATCTAACTTTATACTCTTCTGACAAACACTTCCTACATGGCATTATCCAAACAGGTTCTAGGGTCTAAGGTCATACCTTACTCTCAGCTTTGTCTCACAAGCTCCCCTGGTTGTATTGAACTGTTATCAGTATAAACCACCTTTTTGAAAATACAAGAGAAACCGCAGATCCGGCTCTTAAGCGGGCCTGACCTGCGGTCTCCTATTTATCGTCTTTGACAGACATTTCTATTATATCTTTTATGATCTTTGATTAGCTTCTGCGTCTTCTTCTGAAGATCAGAGTAATGAATGCTGCAACCATTGCAGCCTCGATCATGAACAGATAGAATATAACGTGTGAATTGTCACCTGTCTTCGGCTGATTCTTCTTTGTATTGTCAGCTTTCTTGGCAGTGTTTGTATTCTTGTTGTTCTTGTTGTCACCCTTTACAGTCGTCTTATCGCCTGATGGGTTCTGATCAGAAGGTTTCTTATTATCATCGATAACAGTTCCTTTCTTCACGATCTCGAACTTATCTGTTCCGTCCGGTGTCTCAGCTAATGCATAGTTTGAATTTAATCCTTCTACATTTGCGTAAATGTCATATAATCCAACTGTCTCACCAGCTTCACGGGTTAATGTAACTCCAAGCTCGTCACCTTCTACAACAGCACTTGCTGCAGCTGTATCTTCAACTGCCTGTGTAACAGCTTCTCCAGTTGCTCTTGATACTGTGTATGTCAGTTCCGGATCAGCGTCACCTTCTACCTTCTTCTTAGAATCGATAGAGATGTTGATCTTTCTTGGGTTAACTGTAAGGCTTCCGCCTACATATGTTACATCGAAGTTTGCATTGTCTAATCCACTAACGTTAATTGCATATGGAGTAGTGCTTGCTGCCAGGTGTTTTCCTTCGTCCTGTCCTTCAATGCTGAAGTCTAATGACGGGAAGTCTGTTCCACTTACAATTGCTGGATCTGCCAGTTCACCGTTCATGTCGTAGATGTAATAATCAACATCCGGTACATCATCACCATATTCGATGGCCATGTTCATTGTCTTGATTGTGATTGGTCTTGCAAGAATATCAAATTTTCTATCTCCACAAGTAATATCATAATTCTTGTTTGCATTTTCAACCTGGGCTTTGATTGTGTAATGTCCTGGTGTTACATCTTCTGGTGTTTTAACAACAGAGACTGTTCCAAGACTTGCAATCTCTTCTTCAGATAATACCTTACCATTTTCATCTGTTACTGTGTAAGTGAATTCTGGTAACTGATCACGATAGTAAATTGGATTCTGAGGAGCATTTGGTGTAACTGTAACTACTTTTTGTTTTATAAATAATCTTGTGTATTTAGCATCTACACATGCATACTTAGAATCACCTTTGTAAGAAGCCATTACCTGATACATTCCTGCATCTGTCGGCTTTTCTGCACTCTTATATCCTGATGAACTCATATAAATGATATCTGCTTCTGCGATTCTTTCGTCTCCATGGTATACACCTGCTGTTATGCCGTGTGGCTGTCCATCATACGGAACTTCAAGATCTATACTATCATCAAATCTAATCTCTGTCTCAGCTTTTTTTACTGTATAGCATCTGACGATTGGTGCCGCTACATAATTGCCACCAACTGTGTAGATTTTTTCTACATAATTACCTGGCTCTCTGAGTGCATCTTCCGGCTCATTGCCTTTACTGCTTACCCATTTTCCGTCAGCTGTTACACCCACATATTTTGTCTTAATATTCGCACTGACAGTTTGCCCGTTCTGTGTTGCTTTTCCACTAAAGTCAAATTCCTGTGCTTCCTCATACGTTAAAGTACAATTCTTTGGAAGTGGACTATTGAACTCCAGTTTTACATCTTTTGACTGAGGTGCAATTGTCAGGTATCCAACACCTACTGCTGTGTTGTAGTTCTGGCTTGTAGATGCTCCTGCTGCAAGGTATACACCTGATTCTGTTGGTCGTTTGAAAGAAATAGACCAGTCTGCTGCTGCCGGATAAATCTTCAGAATCTGATTAACAACTTTCTGTACAGCGGAAATAATACCTGCATTATCTCCTAAATCAGGAAGCTTGTTGATAACGGTCATAAGATTTCCAACGGTCACTTTTCCATCCGGTACTAATGCTAAAATTGCCTGTTCCAATGGTACTTCTATTGTACCAATTACAGGAACTTTCTGTTTGATAACAATATTAGAAACATCAAATCCAACAAATGATTTTCCATTTCCATCGATTCCAACAATCATTCCAAGTGGTGCTGCATCTGATGGATCACTTGAGAATATCTGAGAGAAGCTTTCGCCATATTTAATATTCTGGCTGTTTACCCATACCTTTGCATCACCTTTTTTGATTGTGATGGTTGTTGTCGCAGAACTTGACAGATAATCTTCATTTCCGTTATAGGTAACTGTGATTTCCTGTTCTCCTGCTTTCCATTCATCTGTAGATGGAGTATAAGTAAAGTCATCTGCTGTTGTCTCAATCTTATTACCTGCTTTATCTGTTACAGTTGCATTCTGAGCAATCAGAACTTTGATTACTGCATCCATCATCTCAGTTGACTGATACTTCATCATAATTCCATCGTTGATAGAAAGTGTAGTTTCCTCACGAAGGTCTTTTAATGTGATTGTAACAGTCTTCTGCATAAATGGATACTTGTCTGTTCCCTTGTAGGTGATACGGATTTTTTCAGTACTCTTTCCAAATTCATGTAAAGTTGGTTCATACCACTCTGGCTGATAACCGATTGCCTTCCAGTTACCTAATCCTGTCAACGATGCATCGTACTCAATTGTTACATCATTCAATGTAATCTCCGGTACATTGTCTGTTCCAACAACTGCAGCAAAGATATTCTGCGCAATCTTATCTGTTGACATTCCATTGTGATATGATACCTCGGCATCTTTCACATCTAACTTACACTGAACTATCTGAGCAGTAATATTAAATATTTCATTATCCAAATCACCAGTCTTTAAAGTAACTGTTGCTGTCTGGTTAGCATAAGTAACATCCTCTACAGGATTATTGTTTACAAATATATTTTCTACCGCATACCCGTTATCCGGTGTTACATTAACTGTATAAGTAGAATTCAGTGCAACTTTCTTGCTAGCTATATTCTGACCATCAATTGTAATTTTTCCGTTCTCTGGATTGGTTACATTAACAAATGCACCAGCTGTTGCTTCGTATACAACATTGATTGTTGCATCTGTAACCGGCAGTGTATAGAAGCCATCTGCATTTGGAGTCATTGGTGTTTCACCATTTTTTACAGTTACATCATAGCCATCTACGTCATTGACTGTAAATGTTTTGTTCTCTGTGTCGTAGGATTTTACAGTGTCTGTAACAGCGGTACCATCAATCTTGACACCTGCGCCTTCAATGTTTGTGACATTGAAAGTTACATTGCTGTAATTCTTGACTGTGAATGTTCCAGCCTGTACCCATTCCATTGTAGGATTAATCCATGACCCGCCTGTTTTGATATACTTTTCAACTGTCACAGTTCCAGATGCTAAGGTATACTCCTTAGATAAATCTAATGGTGTTATTTCATTCCAATCATCAGTACTTGCAGTCTTTTTATATCGATACCTTGTAGCAGCACCAAACCAATCTTTAAAATCCTTTAACAACGTAGCACCTTTGATTGTCTCACCTTTGTGAATCTCCAATACATTTCCTGCCTTAACCGCTTTCGCATCCTGCGCACTCTGCGCATCAGCTGCTGCCGGCTGGGAAGCTGTGTTGTTCTGTGTTGTGCCTGACTGTGCTGTGTTGTTCTGTGTTGTGTCTGACTGTGCTGTGTTGTTCTGTGTTGTGCCTGACTGTGCTGTGTTGTTCTTGGATGTGTTATCCTGTGAACTGTTTGTCTGACTATTGCTGTCTGATTCAGTCGATGTGCTTTCATTCGTTCCGGCAGTCGTCTGGTTTCCAGCATTTTCCTGCTGTCCGGCACTGCTTGAATCTTCTGATCCGGCAGTTCCTGAAGTCTGGTCTTCTGACTGTACTTCCTGAGCGGTGTCATTTCCGGCAGCGTATGCGGTTGCCGGCATTCCTGAAAGCACCATAGAACAGGCAATTACTGATGCAAGCAACTGCTTGTACTTTCTCTTCTTCATCGCTTTTCTCCTCCTATTAATTTTTCATTCCAAAAATATTTTCCCCCGTGGGCATAGACTCCCACAGTGAATTTTATATTAGCTTCTTTTTCTCATTAAGTCAATTCAAGCAGCCCCATTATTTTCCTTTTTCTTGTTTTTTATGCATATTTTTTCTCTCTGCTATTTTTTTATAGACATATGCTGACATTCTGATGACAGTTGCAGCATCCGGCAGCTTCTTCCGGACACATCGTAGCACAAGACAAAAGCTATTGCATCCAATATCTGCAATAGCTTTTTCCTTTATTTTCTATTCTGCTTTATCATTCTCCGGTTTTATCGTCTTACTTTGCGAATCCTACGACGACTTCCCGTCCGTCTGCCACATTTTCGAACATCCCCTTGATTACTTTCTTTGCATTCTCATCTGCATTTTCAAGGAATCCATATTCGTCTGATTCTGCTTTTTTCTTTGCCTTCTTTTCTACTTCCCCGACTAATTCCATGACTGCCTCTTTATCTACACTCATAATTGCGAAGTTCGTGTCATAGATCTTCAGGTCACTGGACTTGATCTTGATCGAATCTTCATCGATCGTGCAGTGCGGGATTGTGATCGTAATCTTGTCATCGGTCTCTTTGATCTTTGCGTTCTGCACATCCAGCCCGGCAGTGATGGTTGTTTTATACTGTACCAGGAACCGGTTCTTATTGATCAGCGGGATGGTTCCCTTTGTGCTCCTGAATACATCTGAGATGATCATCTTCTGTGTGGTCAGCTCTGCAGCATCTTCCAGTGTAGTCTCGAGCGGGATGCTCTCTTCCTTCGGACTGGTGATATACTTGTATGCAGATATCGAACCGATACTGATCACAACTGCGACTGCGCCCTCAGCGGTCCATTTGGCAAACTGCATCTCCACCCGGCTCTCACCTCCCCGGACTCTCTGTGCGCGCATGATTGCTTTAATCTCCGCTTCAACGGTTTAGTTGATTAAATTATTTTTCTATAAATTAGCACAACATTTTTTATTGTCAACATATTCTGAAATCTCTTTTGTATTTTTCTAAATACACTTTGTAAAATACTATCTTTTTTTCCTTCGATGGCGTTATAATAATCCTGGCGAATTTGAGCTTTGTACGAGGCAGCTTTTGTTCTTACAAAAATTGCGGATGTACTTTTTAATTTTAATGACAAATTCAAAATACAGGAGGTATTAATCAATATGACTATTACAGAAGATATCAAATATGTTGGCGTGAACGACCATGACATTGATCTTTTTGAAGGACAGCATCAGGTAGAGAATGGTATGGCATACAATTCTTATGTGATCACGGATGATAAAATTGCCATTTTTGATACCGTTGATGCACATTTTTCAGAAGAATGGCTTGCAAATATAAAAAATGTGCTCGGTGATGCAAAACCAGACTATCTGATCATTCAACATATGGAACCTGATCACTCCGCAAGTATTGGCATATTTATGGAGAATTATCCAGATACCACAATTGTGGCAAGCGCGAAAGCATTTACCATCATGAAGCAATTCTTTGGATGTGATTATGCCGAGCACCAACTTGTAGTCAAAGAAAAAGACACGCTGGAACTTGGAAAACATACACTTACATTTGTTGCAGCACCTATGGTTCACTGGCCAGAAGTCATTATGACTTACGATTCCTATGCAAAAGTATTCTTCAGCGCAGATGCATTCGGAAAATTCGGCGCATTGGATGTTGAGGAAGACTGGGCTTGCGAAGCAAGACGCTATTATTTCGGAATTGTTGGAAAATACGGCGCTCAGGTACAGGCACTTCTTAAGAAGGCTGCCGGTCTTGATATCCAGACCATCTGCCCACTCCACGGACCAGTACTGAACGAAAATCTGGACTTCTATCTGAACCTGTATCAGACATGGTCTGCTTATGAGCCGGAAGATAAAGGCGTGCTCATTGCCTATACTTCCGTCTATGGAAATACAAAGAAAGCTGCTGAATTACTGGCTCAGATGTTAGTAGACAAAGGCTGTGAGAAAGTTGCAATCACAGATCTTGCAAGAGACGACATTGCCGAGGCTGTGGAAGATGCATTTCGCTATGACCGCCTCGTACTGGCAACAACAACCTACAATGGGGATGTCTTCCCATTTATGCGAGAGTTCATTGAATCACTGACCGAACGCAATTACCAGAAACGTACCATCGGACTGATTGAAAATGGTTCCTGGGCTGCAACCGCTGCCAAAGTGATGCGTCAGTTATTTGAAAAGAGCAAAGAAATCGCATTTACAGAAACTACTGTAAAGATTATGTCAGCGCTCAACGAAGAAAGCACAACACAGCTTGAAAAACTGGCAGAAGAATTATGTAAATAGGTTAAACTTTTAACAGGACACGTAGTCAATCACCACTTGACTACGTGTCCTGTCTACTTTTATCCTGAAACTTTTTATGCCAAATACTTATTTTTTCACGTTCAATATATAATCATCAATATCGCACATAATGTACTGGTCTCCTTTTGTGTGCAGTGTTTCAAAATATTTCATAATATACCTGTATATATCATATTTGCTGAATCTTTCAGCCACTTCTGCCCCAGAAAGCCCTTTTAAATACCTGTATCTTTCCATACAATAAATTAAAAAATTAACTTCTTTACTCATAATTACGCCTCCTCAGGATAATCATAAGAACCTGTCAGCAACTCGTCCTGATACATCGTATATAGTGTTTTCGGACTATAATGCCACAATTTTGACTTTTCATCAGAAAGCTCCTGATACAGCTTTGACTGATAAAACTTAGGAATAATCTGTTCTACATCAACATTACTGTTCTTTGCGATTTCTTCAATAATCGGAGGCACAATGATTGCCAACATTGCACTGAACTGATCTTCATTCATACTAACTCCCTCCTTTGAAACTGCAAATACTGTAATGATTTCTCTGTGGTAAAAACCAATTGATTAAATAATTTACGAATTTTCAATGCCTGCAAGGTCTGTTCTTTTGTCAGTACACCAGTCATATATAAAGTAATCGTCCGATATACATCATCATTTGCAACTGCTCCATATATCAGATCATACTGCTTTCCTTCGTACATTCCCTTTCGATTAGCTGCAACAAAATCAAGCCAGTTTTCATCAGGACTGTCAAATTTTAATAAACTGCATTTTTGAAATGCTTCTTTTTCATCTATTTCGTAAATATTCAGGATAGCTTCTCCCTCTTTACGTCTTTCAGCTACTTTTAATGCAAAATTTTCTGCCTGTTCCCGATTTGTAGTTGTATAAAATCCGAATCCAAAATCCAGAAAGCGATTTTGTTTTACAAGCTTAGGGTGTTCTACAATCACATTACTCCCGTGATATAAAATCATGAATGATTCCCCCTTGTCTTAATTACTTTTCTTTTTATTATTGTATCAAATCACCAGCTTAACGGCTAGTCCCTTCTTCACTAACAAAATTTATTTCAGGTAGGAATTCATTTTAGGAGAAAATGTTGAATGACAGTTTCAGTTGTCGTTCAACATTTTTTTGTATACTAAGAGATAAGAATGGATATACAATCATCAATGGTACAGGAAATTATTATATAGAAGCGCAGACTCGAGACCAGACTCGAACCGACATAATCGTGGATTATTTAGGAAAACAGTATGTGATAGAATTAAAAATCTGGCGAGGTGATGAGTACAACAAAAGAGGCGAAAAACAACTGGCTGAATATTTAGAGTACTATCATTTGTAAAAGGGATATTTGTTGAGTTTCAGTTTCAATAAGAACCAAAAAACGAGATTGAAAGAAATCGAAGTGGGTAATAAAAAAATCATAGAAGTGGTAGTATAAAAAATATTACAATGATAGCAGAAGAATAACCGCCCATCGTCCTGCAAATATGAGCGGTTATTCATAACCCATTAATATCAGGCGAACCGTCAACGGTAGCACCTTTCTTATTCTTTTGATATATCTATATTAACATTAAATATATATCAATTCAAGAATCCCTTTACATTCTCCCAGTGGCTCTATTCTTTATCCCCAAGGATTTTCGTCCGGATATCTTACCCCTTTTGGCTGGTTGTATCCGATCTCGTCTACCGGTACTCCGATATATTTGAATACTTCGTAGAGTGCTTTTGCGTAATGACCGAATGCTACTGCGCCGTGATGTGGGAAGTTCTTCCCAATCAGCACATGGCGGTAGAAGCGTCCCATCTCCGGGATTGCGAATACTCCGATAGATCCGAAAGAGTGTGTTGCTACCGGCAGAATCTCGCCCTGTGCGATATATCCGCGGAGGATATTGTCTGCGGTGCTCTGGAGACGGAAGAATGTGATATCTCCCGGCACAAGGTCTCCTTCCAGTGTTCCCTGTGTTACTTCCTCCGGCAGAGTTCTTGCCATGATCTTCTGGTATTTCATCTCGTGGCTGCTCAGCTTACAAGAAGCTGTATTTCCACAGTGGAATGCCATAAATGTATCTTTCTGGGTGTAGTCATATTTACCCTTGATGTCTTTTTCGTACATATCTCTCGGCACGGAATTGTTAATGTCAAGAAGTGTGACTGCATCCTGGCTGACTACGGTTCCGATAAACTCGCTGAGTGCACCGTAAATGTCTACTTCACAGGATACCGGAATGCCTCTCGCTGCCAGACGGCTGTTTACATAGCATGGTACGAATCCAAATTGTGTCTGGAATGCCGGCCAACATTTTCCGGCAATCGTCACATATTTGCGATAACCTTTGTGCTCCTCGATCCAGTCTAATAATGTCAGTTCATACTGTGCCAGTTTCGTAAGGATCTCCGGCTTTTTATTTCCAGCACCGAGCTCAGATTCCATATCTTTTACGACTTCTGGAATTCTCTCGTCTCCGGCATGTTTGTTAAATGCCTCAAACAAATCCAGCTCTGAGTTTTCTTCGATTTCAATTCCGAGATTGTAGAGCTGTTTGATTGGTGCATTACATGCAAGGAAGTTGAGCGGTCTTGGACCAAAGCTGATGATTTTTAAGTTATTTAATGCATCAACGGCTCTCGCAACCGGAAGAAAATCGTGAATCATATCTGCACATTCCTCTGCGGTTCCAACGGGATACTCTGGAATATATGCATGAATATTGCGAAGTTTCAGGTTGTAGCTTGCATTTAACATACCACAATATGCATCGCCACGTCCGTCTAGAAGATCTACTGCGCTCTCTTCTGCAGCTGCCACAAACATTTTCGGTCCATCGAAATGTTTTGCGAGCAATGTCTCGGAAATCTCCGGTCCGAAGTTTCCAAGGTAAACGCAAAGTGCATTACAGCCTGCTGCCTTGATATCTTCCAGCGCCTGTACCATGTGAATCTCACTCTCCACAATACAGACTGGACATTCGTAAATGTCTGTCTCATCGTATTTTGCTTTATAAGCCTCTACCAGCGCTTTTCTTCTATTTACTGATAATGGCTCCGGGAAGCAATCTCTGCTGACTGCTACAATACCAATTTTAATTTTAGGAATATTTATCATGTTCTTTTCCTCCTTAAGTTCTGGCCGGTTCACTCCCTGCCAATTAATTTTCTGGCCATTTATCTCCCTGGCTGACCGTAATAAGCATTTGCACCGTGTTTTCTGTAATAATGTTTATCCTGAAGTTCCTGTGGCGCCGGTTTCACCTGCGGATTGATCAGTTCTGCACGGGCTGCCATTTTTGCAACTTCTTCCAGTACCACTGCGTTATGTACAGCTTCTTGTGCATCCTTTCCCCATGTAAATGGGCCGTGATTCTTGCAGAGTACTGCCGGTGTTGCGATATAGTCCAAATCTTGGATGGCAAATTCATCCGCAATCAAGACTCCTGTATTTTTCTCATAAGCTTCATTGATTTCTTCTTTTGTAAGGTTTCTCACACAAGGCACTTCTCCATACAGATAATCTGCATGAGTTGTTCCATAGCACGGAATTCCCCGTCCTGCCTGTGCCCAGCTCGTAGCCCACGGTGAGTGTGTATGTACCACGCCTCCGATTTTCGGGAAACGGTTATAAAGAACAACGTGGGTGGCTGTATCAGAAGATGGATTTAAATCTCCCTCTATTTTATTACCATTTAAATCTACCACGACCATGTCTTCTGGTGTCAGTTTCTCATAATCTACTCCACTTGGCTTGATAACAAAAAGGCCTTTTTCCCGGTCAATTCCGCTGACATTTCCCCATGTAAATGTGACAAGTCCGTAATGAGGAAGAAGCATATTGGCCTCATAGACCTCTTTTTTTAATTCTTCTAACATTGCTGTCTCTCCTTTTCCCCTGCACGGCTAGTATTGATTATCTCATTTCATACTTCAAAGCCGTACAGGGCACTACCACCGATTAAACTATAAGATTCTCAAGGGCTGCCTTCTCAATGGCAATTCCTTTTTTATATCTCTCGATAAATGTCTCGAATCCTTTTACATCTTCCGGATCCGGATCCATAGAAGTTCCTTTATTTCCTACAAATACTTTCTCTGACAGATAGTGTGCCAGTGTCTCATCTGATTCTTTGTTCAACATATAAGATGCCAGAAGTGCCATGCCCCAAGGGCCGCCTTCTCCTGCGGTCTCCATAACAGATACCGGTGTGTCAATGGCTGCTGCCAGAATTCCCTGTCCGACACCTTTTGTTTTAAAGAGTCCGCCGTGTCCGAGAATCTTATCAATCTGTACATGTTCTTCCTTTAACAAAATGTCCATGCCGACTTTTAAGGCTCCTAATGATGTATAAAGGTGTGTTCGCATAAAGTTTGCAAGATTAAATCTGCTCTCAGGCGATCTGACAAAGAGTGGTCTTCCTTCTGTCACGCCTGTGATATTCTCTCCTGACAGATAACCGTAGGAAAGAAGTCCGCCACAGTCTTTGTCTCCTTCCAGTGCTTTGTTATATAAAGTTCCAAATAACTGGTTCATATCCACTTCCATACCGAAGCTTTCGGCAAATTCACGGAAGAGTCCGACCCATGCATTTAAATCTGAAGTACAGTTGTTGGCATGTACCATACCGACCAGACTCCCGTCCGGGGTCGTAACAAGGTCGATTTCCGGATAGACTTTCTTTAATTCTTTTTCCAGTACGACCATAGCAAATACTGACGTTCCGGCAGATACATTTCCAGTGCGCTTTGCCACACTGTTTGTCGCTGCCATTCCGGTTCCCGCGTCACCTTCCGGCGGGCAAAGCGGAATTCCTGCTTCCAGATTACCGCTTGGATCAAGAAGTTTTGCACCTTCTGGTGTCAAAGTTCCTGCGTTTTCCCCCGCAACCAGTATTTTGGGAAGAATATCCTTTAATTTCCACGGATAATTCTTGTCTGCAACTAAAAGATCAAACTTCTGGATCATGGCTGCATGGTACTGTTTTGTTTCCGGATCGATCGGGAACATTCCGGAGGCATCTCCGATTCCGAGTACTTTCTGTCCGGTCAGCTTCCAATGAATGTATCCTGCCAGTGTGGTGAAAAACTCAATATCCTTTACATGGTCTTCTCCATTTAAGATTGCCTGATACAAATGAGCGATGCTCCATCTCTGAGGAATATTGTACTGAAAAGCTTCTGTAAGTGCCTCAGAGGCTTCTCCTGTGATTCCATTTCTCCATGTGCGGAACGGGACAAGAAGTTCTCCATTTTTATCAAATGCCATATAGCCATGCATCATGGCACTGAACCCAATCGCTCCGATTTTCTTTAAAGTCACTCCATAAGTTTCTTCTACGTTAAATGCCAGTTTCTGATAACTGTCCCTGAGTCCCTGCCAGATATCATCAAGGCTGTAGGTCCAGATTCCATTTTCCAGACGATTCTCCCACTCATGATCTCCAGAAGCAATCGGGTGATGATTTTCATCAATGAGTACTGCTTTGATTCTTGTGGAACCAAATTCAATACCAAGGACTGTTTTTCCTTTTTCTATTAATTCTTTTCTACTACTCATATCATTTTCTCCGTTTCTTTCCGGAATTATCTGCGATAAGCAAGCTCATTCCAGCGAAGTTCATTTTTCAACTGACGGATTGTTGTGTTTGCGTCAATGTAGACAGCCTCGATTCCCATTGCTTCTGCCCAGTCGCCCATCTGCTCTGCACTTAAATCATAAGAAAATGCAGTGTGATGTGCACCGCCTGCCAGAATCCAGCTCTGTGCTCCGATTTTAAGATCCGGTTTCGGTGTCCAAAAAGCAGTTGCTACCGGAAGCTTCGGCATCGGTTTTTCTGTCTTTTTACACTCCACTTCATTGATCAGAAGACGGAAACGGTCTCCCAGATCAATAAGGGAAGTCGCAATTGCCGGTCCTTCTTTCGCCGTAAATACAAGCCTTGCCGGATCTTCCCTGCTGCCCATGCTCAGCGGCTGCTCTTTGATGCTGATCTTACCGTCTGCAATAGTCGGGCATATCTCCAGCATATGCGCTTCCAGAATTCCTTCTTTACCAGGTACCAGATTGTATGTGTAGTCTTCCATAAAGGAAGTACCTTTTGCGTCCTTCATGCCGCCGGTCATAATCTTCATAAGTCTGACCATGGCTGCAGTCTTCCAATCTCCTTCCGCTCCGAAACCGTACCCTTTTTCCATCAGTCTTTGCATTGCAAGTCCCGGAAGCTGTTTAAATCCGCCGAGGTCTCCAAAATGTGTAACGATTGCCTGATAGTTATTCTCTTCCAGGAATCTTTCCAGACCGATTTCAATTCCTGCCTGAACGGCTACATGACGGCGAAATTCTTTTTCATCTCTTCCTTCTAAAAGAATTTCATATTTGTCATAATATTCTTCAACTAATGTATCAATATCTGCCTGAGAGACTGCATTTACTGCTTCTACTGCCTCATTGACCGGATAAGCGTCTACCTCCCAGCCGAACTTGATCTGCGCCTCTACTTTGTCACCTTCGGTAACGGCAACATTTCTCATATTATCTGCAATACGCATCACACGGATATGACTGCTTTCGACAACTCCGACTGCAGTTCTCATCCAGGAACCAATCTGCTTCTGCACGTCTTCATCTGCCCAGTAGCCGACAACGACTTTCCGGTTCATATGAAGGCGGCTGAAAATGTGTCCGAATTCCCGGTCACCGTGTGCGGACTGATTCTCGTTCATGAAATCCATGTCGATGGTGTCATACGGAATCTCCCGGTTGAACTGTGTATGCAGATGGAGCAGTGATTTTCTGAATTCCTGCAGTCCCAGTATCCAGGATTTTGCCGGTGAAAATGTGTGCATCCATGTAATGACTCCTGCACAATTTTCATCTGTATTCGCCTCATTGAACGTCCGGCGGATCAGTTCATTTGTAATTAAGGTCGGTTTCCATACAACTTCATACGGAAGATTTCCGGAGGCATTGAGTGCCTCCACAATCTTCTGTGCATGTTCTGCCACATGGGTCAGGCATTCATCTCCATATAAATCCTGAGAGCCGGTACAGAACCAGAACTGATAATTTTTCGTTTTTAACATCGGTCATTACCCCCTGTTCTTACGAGCCATAACAATACTCTGGATTACAAGGAACAGACAAAGCATTGCTGCGATTGTAATTCCTGTCCACCATGCCTGATCCAGACCTGCGGAAGATACGATATTCTGGATTGTACTTAAAGAAAGTACTCCGAAAAATGTTCCGATAATATTTCCAACACCACCGGTCAGAAGTGTTCCACCAATGATAGAGGAAGCGATTGCGTTCATTTCCATTCCTGTCGCATGGGAAGCAGAACCTGATCCTACGTGAAGAAAATATACATAGCCTGCGATTCCCGCCAGAACTCCACTGAAAAGCTGTGCAAGGAAACGTGTTCTTTTTACATTAATACCAAGCATCAGTGCACTTTGTTTGTTTCCACCGACTGCGTAGAATGCCCGACCAAGCTTGGACCAGCGAAGCATTACGAACATCAGGACTACAATAAGCAGTGCCACAATAACTCCGATTTCTACATAAGCATCCACATATTTACCGATTCGGTTTACGGAACCCATTCCAGGTACGATAACACGAGTATCTTTTAATGCAACGAATGCTTTATTCTGTACGTTGAACGGATCTGTATGTACAATAGTCGTCATACCACGAGCAAAGAACATACCTGCCAGTGTTACGATAAATGGCTGGATATCAAGATAAGCAACCAGGAATCCTTGAACGAGTCCGAATGCAAGTCCAATTCCAAGTGCAATCAGGATAGACATGGCAACATTTCCACCCATATAATCCAGATATACACCACAGCTCATACTGACAAGTGCTACCACACCACCGACGGAGATGTCGATCCCGCCTGTAATCATTACTAAACTCAGTCCACAGGAAGTAATTAAAAGTGCTGCATTTGCATTTAAAATGTTAAAGAATGTCTGTGTCTTTAAAAATCCGCCACCCTGGAATACCATTGCGCCGATATACATAGCAAAGAATACGACGATTGTAATTGTCAGGAGTAGATTTGTATCCGAAATATTTCTTTTCTTTTTAGATTTCATACTAAGCTACCTCCTTCTTTGCCTGCATTTTCTTTGTAAATGAAGCAAATTTCTCACGTACGACCGGTGCACTGATTACAACCAGAATGATTACTACAACTGCCTTGTAAGCAGAGATTGCATCAGATTTTACATTGAATTTATAAAGTGTTGTTGTCAAAAACTGAATAACGTATGCTCCGAGAATTGAAGCTGTCATGTTAAATTTACCACCGCTTAAGGAGTTTCCTCCGAGGGCTACTGCCAGGATCGCGTCCATCTCAATATCCTTCGCAATAACAGAATAGTTAATGGAAGAAATACGGCTGACCTTGATCAGTCCTGCCACTGCCACGCAAAGTCCTAAGATTACAAAGCTTAAGAATTTGATAAATGCAGGATTCAGACCGTTCAATCTGGAAGAATGCTCATTGATTCCAACCGCCTGTGTGTATAATCTGAGATTTGTAAATTTCATGGCCAGTGCGATCACGATCATACATGCAACTGCAATGAAAAATGGTGTCGGAATCGGGATTCCCGGAATAAATCCTCCAAAGTATGCAAATGTCGGATCACTGACGACCGGAAGTTCATTGTTATTAATCCATGCTGCGATAGAACGTCCTGCTGTGTATAGAATCAAGGTCGCTACCATCGGCTGAATCTTGAAGCCTGCAACAAGAATACCGTTAAATGCACCGAATAACATGGATACAACGCATGCTACTAAAAATGCTACAATGATCGGAGCCTGAAGTTTGTCTGGTCTGGAATTGGTTCCGCAAAGTACACGTAAAATCACGGAACCTGCAATTGCAATTCCGGCGCCCACACTGATATCCTGTCCGCCGGAAGCCGCTGTTACAAGGGTCATTCCTATTGCAAGGATCGCAAGCTCTGAGCCATAGTCAAGAATTGTGATCAGATATCCGGATAATACATGGTTTCCGGCACTGTTGACGTCCATGGAAATCTTGTAAAATGACGGGTCTGCAATTAAGTTAAATACAGCGAGCAGAAGAAGCGCCGCAATCGGGATCAAAATCTGCTTACCGCTGAACATATCCATAATATTTTTTGATTTTTTTGTTGTAGTGTTCTGCATTATTCTTTGTCACCTCCGGCAATTGTGTCCATGATACTGCTCTGTGACAGTTCCTCTCCTGAAAGCTCTCCGACTTTCTTTCGGTCTCTCATGACAATCAGTCTGGAACATGTACGAAGCATCTCATCTGTCTCAGAAGAAATAAATGTCACACTCATACCTTCTGATGCAAGCTTAAGTACTAATTTCTGAATTTCAACCTTAGTACCGATATCAATACCTCTGGTCGGCTCATCGAGAATCAGATATTCCGGGTGAGTCAGAAGCCATCTTGCTAGAATTACCTTCTGCTGATTACCACCGGATAGTGATTTAATCGGTGTGTCTGCAGAAGCGGTCTTGATCTCCAGGAGCTTGATATATTCATCTGCAAATTTATTTGCCTGTGCTTTTGAAAATGGTTTGAAGAATCCACGAAGCACCTGTGCCGCCAGAATGATATTGTCTCTGACAGACAAATCTCCGACAATTCCGTCTCTCTTACGGTCTTCCGGAAGATATGCGATTCCCTGCTTCATAGCATCCAGTGGTTTATTGATTTTTACTGCTTTTCCGCTTTTCTTTACTGTACCGCCAGTCACACGATCTGCTCCGAAGATTGCACGCACGCACTCGCTTCGTCCAGATCCGAGAAGTCCGGTAAATCCATTGACTTCTCCTTTTCTTATATTGAAGTCAAATGGTTTGATTCCGGCATTGCTCTGTAAGCCTTCCACTTCAATGACTGGTGGAATGGACTCATCTGCCTCATAGACCAGACTTTCATCTTTAATATCCGCCTCATCGTCCAGCTCTTTACCAAGCATCTTGGCTACCAGCTTGACTCTCGGGAGATCCTTGATTTCATATTCACCTACTAATTTTCCGTCACGGAGAACCGTGATCTTATCACACACTTCATATACCTGATCCAGGAAATGTGTTACGAATATAATTCCAACACCTCTGGAACGTAAGTCTCTCATGAGTCCGAATAATTTTTCTACTTCCTGTTCATCAAGGGAAGATGTCGGCTCATCGAGAATCAGTACTTTACAGTCCATATCGACCGCACGGGCAATTGCTACCATCTGCTGGATCGCGATAGAGCAACTGGAAAGCTGCTGTGTTGCTTTTGCGGGAATATCCAGTGATTTCAGAATCTTATCCGCGTCCGCATTCATCTTCTTCCAGTTCTGTCCGATTCCTTTTCCACGTCCGATGTACATGTTCTCTGCCACGGAAAGGTTCGGACAGAGTGTAATCTCCTGGTACACCGTGCTGATTCCAAGATTCTGTGCGTCTTGTGGAGAACGGATTGCAACTGCTCCTTCATGTCCCTTCAGGAAGATATCTCCACCGTCTTTTTCATAGACTCCGGTCAGAACCTTGATCAAGGTTGACTTACCTGCACCATTCTCTCCCATCAATGCATGAATCTCTCCCTCACACAATGTGAAATCTACTGCCTGCAGTGCCTTGACTCCCGGGAAACTTTTATAGATATTTTTCATTTCCAATACAGAATTCTCTTTCACCAGCGTATTCACCTCTTCATTCTTACTTACTGTTTTGCTTATTATTTTCTATCTCTTTTCGGGTTTGTTTTCCTTTTAAGAGAAAATGCGCGACGCCGCGTATTTTTTTATTTTTCTTACGCTGCGCCGCGCGACTTAACATATTTTTTCTACACTTTGATTCCTGTGGATTACGACCTGTTGCGCACTCTCACAATCCATCATTAGATACCGAACTGATCTACATCGTCCTGTGTAATTGTTGTTGCATCGAATCCCTTCTCATCCATGATGATTGTCTTCTCATCAAGTGTCTCGCCTGCCTCAAGTTTCTTGATAACATCTTCGATGTAAGAAGCCTGATAAGGGTTGCACTGTCCATCATAGTTCCAGTTCTGGTTCAGAAGTTCTTCTAATGCCCATTTGTTGCAGTCAAATCCCATAACGATAACGTCTTTTCCAACACCATGGGAGATATTTGCTTTGTCAAGAGCTGCTACAGCACCTTTAGCCATATCGTCGTTCTCTGCATAGATTACGTTGAATGCCTGTCCGGAATCGATAACGGACTGTACAATCTGCTGTGCTTTCTCTGCATTCCACTCTGCTGTCTGCTCTGTTACAATGTTCCATCCCTCAGATTTTGCTGTATCTGCAAGTGCGCCAGAACGTCCTTTCTGAGCTGCTGATCCCATAACACCCTGAATGTGAATGATGTTATACTCAGGTAATTTCTGGTCTTTTAACCAGTTTGCTGCTGTCTCACCTTCTTTTTCCATGTCGGATACGATAGAAGCTGCATACAGGCTCTCGTCTGCGTCAATTGTACGGTCAAACAGAATAACCTGTGTACCTGCGTCCTGAGCGTCTTTCAGAACACTGTCCCAGCCTGCTGTATCAGCAGCGGAAAGGAGTAAGTAATCAACACCGTCTTGGATAAACTTCTGAGCTGATGTAATCTGCTCATCATTCTTTAAGCTGTAAGCGAATGAAGCGTCATATCCATTCTCTTTTGTAAATGTTGCTTTTAGGTCTTTATCATTTGCTGTACGATATCCGGATTCATTTGGATCATTGTTGATGATACCAACTTTAATCAGCCCGTCACCAGAATCGGATTTTGCGCCGTCAGATGTTTCTTTTGATCCTCCGCAACCTACAAGTCCAATGACCATCATAGATGCGAGTAAAACTGAGATAATTTTTTTCTTCATAATCTTCCTCCTGATTTTCTTGATTTTTTCACATCAGTTACTTTAGTCTGTTTTTGAAAGGCCTCTCTTTTTCTTGATTTCACTATAGCATCACATAGCTTTGTTCACAATTATAAAAACAGCGGTTTTTAAAGGTTTATCAGTTATTTACAATACAACTTTTTTGTATTAAAATATCAAATAAATACAAGTTTATTTTTAATGTTTGCTATTCTCAGATAAACAGTGATTTTCTTTTGATATCGTTGTTTTTTTGACATATTTTATGTGGATTTTTACATTTTACAGTTGTTATCTTTGCAGTTGTTTCACATAAAAGTTTGATTTTTTCAGGGGAACGTTAGATTTTCTCAGATTCTTTTATGTTAAGAAAAGATAATTTTTTTCAAAAAGGAGATTTTTTTATGGCTATAAAATACAAATGGCTTGCCGGAACACTCCGGGATCTGATTAAAAAAGATGTGAAAAATGAAATTAATAAGCTGCCATCGGAGCAGGAGCTGTGCAGACGTTATCACGTCAGCCGCCAAACCGTAAGGCAGGCTCTGAATCTTCTTACGCAGGAAGGTCTGATTGAAAAACGTCACGGAAGCGGCAGTTATATTACCGGACATTCTTCAAATCTGTCTGATGACCAGATTGATATTTTGATTTCTGATGATTCCAATTATATTTATCCCGGTGTATTAAATGATATTCAGGGAACACTTCGAAAAAATCATTTTTCATCACAGGTTCATATTACGAAAAATGAAACTTATGAAGAACGCAAGATTCTGACAAAACTCTTATCTGCTCCACCACGAGGAATTATTGTAGAAGGATCCAGAAGTTATCTTCCGAATCCGAATCTTGATCTGTACCGTGCACTTCAGAAAAAGAATTGCCGCTTTGTCTTTTTACATAATTACTATCAGAATTTCAGTCAGATTCCTTTTGTAAAAGACGACAATGTTTCCGGAAGCCGACAGCTTACCGAGTATCTTCTTTCCCAAGGGCATACGGCGATAGGCGGAATCTTTCACTCTGACGACCTGCAAGGTGCAGAACGATTTCAAGGATTTATGGAGACTATGCGTAACCAGGGGCTTCCTGTCCCGGATTCCAGAGTCGGCTGGTTCAATTCCCGTGACCTTGACCACCTGCAGCGTTTCCAGGACACAGGGTTCTTAAAAAAATTCGTGCAGGACTCCTTGGAATCCTGCACGGCTGTCGTCTGTTATAATGATATGATCGCATATTTTTTAATTAAAGAACTGAATCTGGCAGGATACCATCTACCTGATGATATGGCAATCGGAGCCTTTGATAATACTTACTTAAGCAACTCACAGATTCTGACCCTGACTACTTTATCCCACAAATCCCACGAAATGGGCACTGCCGCTGCCAACATGATGATCCAGCAGCTCAAAGGAATTCCTGTGACATTTTTAGAGGTCCCGTGGACTCTAATTCCAAAAGGAAGTACACCAGACAACCTTTTGGACAACCTTTAGTTCTTCTTTCCATTACGGTAATCTCTCGGGCTGACTCCCTGCGTTTTCTTAAATACAAAGCTGAAATAATGGGAGTCTTTATAGCCCACCGTTGCGGCAATCTCTGCGGTTGACACAGTCGTATCACGCAACAGCTTTCTTGCTTTTTCCATACGCTTTTCTGTCACGTATTCGGTAAATGTCTTCTCCATGCTCTGACTAAAGATAGAACTTAAGTAATTTGCATTGACCTTAACCTCACATGCCACATTTCCAAGAGTCAGTGATTCTTCTGTGTAATGATCCTGGATATATTCCAGTGCTCTTCGAAGAGTGCTTCCGCCCTGTGAATCACTATCCTTATCACGAATCTCTATCGCTATCTGGAGCATTTTTACAAAGTACTCAAAAACCTCTTCTGACTCCATATGAATATTCTGTGCATACTCTCCAATGGCCTGTAGATATTCTTCCTTTGAGCCTCCGACAGACTCCACGTAAGACAAAATCGTAAAGCGGATATTCAGCACTACATATTCGCAGAACATTCTGGATTTCATTGCTTCACTGATCCCCCCAAGATAAGACTCAACAAAGTTGTAAATCTCCCCCTGGATGCCCCTTGCCAGAAAATCCAGAATTACGTCCGGCGCCACTTTTGATGTATCGACTGTCACTGCTGCCTGACTATTTTCTTCCTGATTCTCCATATATCTTGACAGATTTTCCTCTGTCAGCACATGCATCTGTGGCAGAACAAAACGGTATGCAAGGCAATGACTGGCGCTCTTGTAACATTCTTTGAGCATACTCAGTCTCTCTACCGGTTTTCCTGCAGCCACGTACCAATCCATTTTCTCCGGCGCCTTCTCACATATCTTCTGGACATAATCCAGTGCCTGGTCTGTCTCCTTTTCAACATTATCCTGATCTGATTTTATTAAGACTCCATAACAGTTTACATTCCACCGGAATACCTGAAACTTAGGATACCTCAGAAAATAATGCAAAATTTCTTCCTGCTGCCGCAAAAACTGCTCCACTTCACGCTCCGTCTGGTTCCTCCGGTGTTCCTGCAAAGATATAAAAATCAAGTTATAGCTGGACGCCGTCAATTCCATTTCAAGCTTCGCCGCCTCATCATAGATTTCCTTGACAGACATTTTCCCTTCCAATACTTTTTCAAAGAAAAGCCTTCTGGAAAACTGTTCATATTCATGCATTTCATTTTGAAGCATCGTCTGGTAATCTTCCTGCTCTACGTCCTGTTCAATCTTTTCTTTTAACTCCTGAAGCACTTTTCTCAAATTCATCCGTGTTACAGGCTTTAGAAGGTATTGATCTACACCAATAGCAATCGCTTCCCGCGCATACTCAAAATCATCATACCCACTGATAATGATAATTTTCGTCTTCGGAAGCTCTTCCCGCACGATCCGGCTCAGCGACAGCCCGTCCATGAACGGCATCTTAATATCTGTGATCAGCACATCCGGTTTCGTCTTTCGTATAAGCGGAAGCGCCATCTCACCGTCCGCTGCCTCCCCGACAAACCGATAGCCATACTGTTCCCACGGAATATTGTCTCTTAGACCTTCTCTGATTAAAGTTTCATCTTCTGCCAGAAATACTTTTAACATCACATCTTCACCCTTATTTTTTAATCTACTCTTATTCGAAATTCTGCTCTATGCTATGAATCCAATCTATTCCATAATTTCTTAGAAATTTAGTTACAGATTTAGTAGGTTCGGTCATTCAACACACTCAGCACATTTTTCTGTGTAAATACTTTTTCTTCCACATAATTATCCTTTTCTATGCTCTGTCCTGTCTCCAGTGCCTGAATGATTTCTTCGATATATTTCCCCTGATATGGATTACATTCCACATCAACATTAATTGCCCCGGTCTTGACCTTTTCCAACGCTTTCTTCGTTCCGTCAAAAGATATCACTGTGATATCTCCACCTGTTCCGGTCGTTCTTCCTGCTGACTGAATTGCTTCCAGCGCGCCAAAGGTCATGTCGTCATTTTGGGATACAAGCACATCAATCCCCGGATAAGTATTCAGAAGCCTGCGCATTTCCTCTTCTCCTTTTGCCGTTGTGAAATCTGCATTTGTCTGCTCCAGAATATTCCAGTTTTCGTGTTTTGCAGCTATCTCTTCAAATCCTTGTGTTCTTCCGAACATAGCTGTTGTTCCGGCAGTTCCCTGCAATACAACAATGTTCACCTGATCATCATTAAAACGCTGTCCTTTCAGATAATCTTCCAGCCATTTTCCTGCATTTCTTCCTTCTTCTACAAAATCAGAACCAACCCACGCTGTATATAGGGATTCGTCTTTCACGTTAATTTTCCGATCCATCAAAATAACCGGAATCTCTGCCTCCCTTGCTTCCTGCAGTACAGTATCCCATCCATCTTCTACAATCGGAGAAAATACAATATAGTCCACTCTCTGGGAAATGAAGCTCCGAAGTGCTTTTATCTGGTTCTCCTGCTTCTGCCTTGCATTTTTAAAAATCAGAAAGTATCCATTCTCTTTTGTGAATGTCTCCTTTACAGACCTTGTGTTAGCGGTCCGCCAGACTGACTCACTTCCTTCTTGAGAGACTCCGACTACAATTAAATCGTCATCGGTCGGCGTTCTTGTATCTTCCGCTTCGGGTTCCTGTCCGGCACAACCAGTAATCAGTGCGAGCACGGCCAATACAATGATTACATTTCGAAAAATTTTATTATTTCGCTTCATTTTCTGCCTCCTCGCTTCTAATGTTTTGTTTGACTGCTTCTGGTTTTTCCGGATTATCTGTGATTGCTGGAATTTCAATCGTAATTCTCGTTCCGCTTCCTTTTTCAGACCAGATTTTCATACCAAATTCTGCTCCGAAATACATACGGATTCTTTCATTTACATTTGCAAGTCCAAATCCGCTTTCCGTTTCTTTACATGGTCTGGATATTTCTTTTTCCAGTTTCTTTAATTCCTCTTCATTCATGCCGACACCGTCATCAGCTACTGTCAGATAAAGATTTTCTCCCTCTTGCGTTCCTGTGATCTCAATCATTCCCCGGGAACGTTTATATTTAATTCCATGATATAACGCATTTTCCACAAGTGGCTGCAGCGTAAGCTTTGGAATCTGATACTCGTAAATTCCAGGATCTATATAAATATGGTAATCTAAAATGTCATGATACCGTTTCCCCTGAATCTGCAAGTAGCTGCTGATGTGCTGCTCTTCTTGTCGGATCGTGATAAATTCTTTTCCCTTACTGAGTACAAGACGGAAAAATTCAGATAAAGTTACAACCATCTCCACTGCTTCGTCCGGCTCATTTCCTTCAATCAGCCACACAATATTGTCCAGTGTATTATAGAGAAAATGTGGATTGATCTGCTCCTGCAGAAGTCTTAAGTCTGCTTTTCGCATTTTCTGCTCGTCCTCTCTAACTTTCACAACCAAAGTCTGGATATTGCCTGCCATATCGTTGAACCTATCAGCCAGCACCGCAATCTCATCCCTGGAATCCACATCTGCCCTTGCATCTAGATCCCCTTCTGAAATCCTTCCGGCCGCCTGTGCCAACACCTGGATTGGACGCAACATGCCTGTTGTAATCTGCATGACTGCCATAGCAAGACCAATGGTCAGAACCGCGATCAGACATGCACAGATAATGATAAATGTCCGGATCTGTGTATTCAGCGTATCCGTCACCTTTTCCATACTTTCTGTTTGATAATAAATATAATACTGAATGTCATCCTGAATCAATTCAGTTAAAATATAAATATTATCATCCAGTTCTTTGATGTTACTGTCATAAGTACCACCCACATGAATATTCTGCACCAGATCATCGACCCGATCCTCCAGCGTGTCAATATTTCGGAGCAGACTGTCCAGCCATAATTTACTTTCGGTATCCGTTGTAATTTTCTTCAAATTTCTAAATTCCTTGCGCAGATCCTTAATCAGGACATAGGGACTTTTTAATTCTTCCGCATCGTCAAAGCCATCTACTGTAACATATCCAACAACCATTTTATAAAGACTTTCATCCATCTCATCTTTAAAATCCAGATTATAATTATTTGCAATAGTAAGATTCTGTACAATCTTATTATATGTATGATTATAGTTTGACATGGAAATGAGCAAATATATAGATATAGCAAGAAAAGGTAACGCCGCCACAAGCGTTACCCCTAGTATTTTCTTTCGAATTGAAAATTTTACATCCTGTCTATCCATTTGATACTTCCTTAATTCATCATTTTTTATCATTGTATCATTTTCAATTCTTAAACGCAATTAGGGACATAGTCAATCAACGCTTGACTACATCCCTTAATATTAAAATGTCAATTCCATCCTCGTTCCTTTTCCCAACTCGCTATCTACATGGATCTTTGCATTGTGCAATATTGCGCCATGTTTTACGATAGATAGTCCCAGTCCGGTTCCGCCGATTTCTCTTGAATGGCTCTTGTCTACCCGGTAGAATCGCTCAAAAATCCGTTCTTTTTGATCTTCCGGAATTCCGATTCCTGTATCTGTCACGATAATCTTCTTTCCATTCAGTGTGTTTCCGACCCAGATGCGGATCTCTCCGCCTTCTTTGTTATATTTGATGGCATTTTCGCAAATATTGTAGACCATCTCATCTAGAATCTGCCGGACTCCATTGTAAATGACGGATTCTCCGGTCAACTCCATGTGGACTTTCTTCGCCGAAGCCTGTGGTGACAGACGGCTTATAATTTCTCTCGTTAGTTCATAAAAATCTACATCTTGTCTCTCTAGTTCGACTTTTCCTTCGTCCAGATGCGATAACTTGATAATATCTTCTACTAATGTAATCAATCGCCTTGCCTCGTTGTAAATTTTCTCTGAGAATCGTGGCATATCCTCGGGTTTCACAATTCCACTCTTCATGATCTCGGCATAACCTGAAATTGAAGTAAGTGGTGTTTTCAGTTCATGAGATACATTTGCTGAAAATTCTTTTCGCATATTGGCAATGGCTTCTTTTTCTTTGTTCTGCTTATCAATGCTCTCAAGAAGCGGTGTCAGCTCTTCATAAACTTCGTTTTCCAGAGGTTCCTCCAGATCCAGTTCATTAATTGGTCGAATCAGCTTTACCACCTGCTGTCTGGAAAGCAGATATGCAAATGCAAGAGCCACAACTGCTATCAATCCCATAATCGGCAGGATTGAAATTGCTGTGTGAAGCGCTGTGTTCATAGTCTTGGATACACGAAGTACATTTCCATCCGGAAGAAGCTTTGCATAATAGAACATTTCCTTGCTCATCGTCATGGATCTTCTGACTTCCTGACCAGTACCATTCTTATGGGCAGCCTTGATTTCCGGACGATTCTTGTGGTTCTGTAAAGTCACCGCGTCTTCCGTAGAATCGTACAGAACATCGCCTGCCGGATCAATCAAGGTAATTCTTGTATTCTTTTCTACCTCGTCCATCTGCTTTAAGTAATCTGTCCCGGATATCTCGATTGCCTTTACAATATAATCCGCTTCCTGACGCGTCTCTCGCTCCATTAAACCTACATTCTGTCTGTAGATAACCAGTGTGGTCAGCGCATATGCCGCCAGAAGCGTCACTGTGATGACCATGATCATACTATGTTGAATTTTGCTTCTAAGTTTCATATGCGTCCCTTTCCAAGCGGGCTTACGCCTCGCTTTGGGGACGGGTGAGCCTCGCTTTGGGGACGGGGCATACTCGCCTTGGCTCCGTTGCTCCCGTCCCCTTCCCGTCTCCTGTGTTCTACTACTTTATCTTATTCTGACATGCGGTATCCGACGCCGCGGACTGTTTCGATCTTCTCTCCGCTTTTGCCAAGTTTTTGTCTGAGTGTTCTTACATGTACATCGACAGTTCTTGTCTCACCGTCGAAATCGTATCCCCAGATGTCTTCCAGCAGACAGTCTCGTGTCATGACAATGTTCGGGTTCTTCATAAGGCGCTTCAAAAGTTCATACTCTTTGAGCGTCAATGTCACAACTTCTCCATCTGCAATTACTTCATGTTTTTTCGTATTCATCTCAATGTCACCAAGAACAATGACATCCTGTGGATCCTGTGTATCTTTCTGTGTTCTTCGAAGGACTGCTTTGATCCTGGATACAAGCTCCATCATTCCAAATGGTTTGGTCACGTAATCGTCTGCCCCGGCATCCAGTGCTTTTACTTTATCGTATTCTGCACCTTTTGCTGTCAACATAATGACCGGAATATCACGGTTCTTCGGTGACGCTTTTAATTTGCTTAAAAGCTCCAGCCCATCCATTCCCGGAAGCATAATATCTAATAAGATCAATTCCGGTGTCTCCAGTGCCAGCGCTTCTAAAAATTCCTTTCCATCCTCAAAACCACGCGCTTTAAAGCCCGTGGTCTCAAGTGTATATATGACTAATTCTCGAATGTTACTATCGTCTTCTACACAAAATATCATACTTTGCTCTCCTTGTGGATTCCTGTAATTGAAAATTCTACCCACTCTGCAATATTGGTCGCATGATCTGCAATTCTCTCCAGGTATTTTGCGACCATGATCAGATCAATGGCTTCCTTTCCACCTTCTCCGCTATTCTTGGAAATGTAATCGATCAGCTGTTTTTTATTTTCCTCGAACATCTCATCTACAACATCATCGTATTCGATAACAGCACGTGACAACTCCAGGTCTTTTTCCACATAAGCATTCACACTGTCCCGAACCATTTTTGCTGCTGCTTCAGACATCTTCACAATAACCGGAATATCTGCTGCCTCAGCCTTCTTTTCAGAAATAATAATCTCCGCAATATCAGATGCCTGATCTCCGATTCGTTCCATGTCTGTGATCATCTTAAGTGCCGCTGAAATCTGGCGAAGATCTCTTGCTACCGGCTGCTGCTGTAACAGAAGCTTCAGACAAAGACGTTCGATGTCTTTTTCTAACTGGTCAATCTCTTCATCTGCCTCCTGGACAGATTTCGCCTCATCAATCTTACCATCTTCCAAAGCCTTCGTTGCTCTGGTAATTGCAATCTCACACATCTCTCCCATATGGGTCAGCTGGCTGTTGAGACGTTCCAGCTGCATATCAAACTTATTACGCATATCTTAACCGAACCTCCCTGTAATATAGTCTTCTGTACGCTTGTCAGAAGGAATAGAGAATAATTTTTCTGTATCATTATACTCGATCACTTCGCCCAACAGGAAGAATGCAGTATTGTCAGATACACGGACAGCCTGCTGCATATTGTGAGTTACCATGACAATAGTATAATCTTTTTTCAGTTCCATCGCAAGGTCTTCAATCTTAGATGTTGAAATCGGATCCAGTGCAGAAGTTGGTTCGTCCATCAATATGACTTCCGGCTCTACCGCAAGTGTTCTTGCGATACAAAGTCTCTGCTGCTGTCCACCGGAAAGTCCAAGCGCACTTTTATGAAGCCTGTCTTTTAATTCATCCCAGATAGCTGCCTGTCTTAAGCTTCGCTCCACAATCTCATCCAACTGCGATTTTTTCTTGATTCCGGCAATTCTTGGGCCATATGCCACATTGTCGTATACGCTCTTCGGAAAAGGATTTGGCTGCTGAAATACCATTCCGACACGGTAACGCAGAGTAATTTCATCCATATCCTTATAAATATCTGTGCCATCAAGCAGCACCTTTCCATCGATCTTACAATTCTCTACCAAGTCATTCATGCGGTTCAAAGTCTTTAAAAATGTAGACTTTCCACATCCGGACGGCCCGATAAAAGCAGTAATCTTATTTGCTTCAATCTGCATATTTACATCTTTTAATGCATGAAAATCACCATAATGCAGATTCAGATTACTGATATCAAATTTATATTTTTTTGATTGATCTGCCATAATTTTTTTATCCTTTCTACACACTTTCACCTGACGTCTTTTTATTAATATGTCGGCTCAAGGCATTTGCCCCGATACTAAATAACAGAACGAGGATCATCAAAACTGCCGCTGACAGATTGGCAAGATTCGGATCTTGTCCATTGATCTGTAAGCCCCAAATCTGTAATGATAACGTCTCTGCCGGACGGAATATATTTAACGGACAGGTCGGTGCTGCCAGGTTCCAATTACCCCAACGGATATCTGTTCCGGAACCAGTTGTATAAAGAAGCGCTGCCGCCTCACCAAATCCTCTTCCTGCTGCCAGTATCACACCCGTCATAATTCGTGGAATACAGGCCGGAAGAAGTACGTGATAGATGGATTGCCACCTCGTTGCACCAAGTCCCAGACTTGCCTGAAGATAATCATCTGGCAGTCCATTGATCGCATCCTCTGTCGTCGTTGTAATAACTGGAATTGCCAGTATGGAAATGGAAAGTGCTCCGGCAAGAAGACTTTTTCCAAGTCCGAAAAACACAAGGAATACCAGATATCCAAACAAACCGACTACGATAGATGGTAATGAGGAAAGTGTCTCGATGCAGATGCGAAGAAACTTGGTCAAAAATCCTTTTTTTGCATACATAGACAGATAAATTCCTGCAGTTACTCCAAGCGGTACGGAAAATACCAGTGATATGAATACAAGATAAATCGTATTGAATAACTGGTTTCCAATACTTCCTTTTCTCAGAAAGCGGAACATTTCCGGAGTCGCACCGCTGAATCCTTTTATAATCACATAAGATGCAAATGAAATCAAAAGTGCAAAAAAGAAAACTGCGATCAGATAGAATACGCCTGTCATTACGCTATTGGTTCCACGCGCACGTTTTATTCTGTTCATCTTCTCGTCTCCTCCTTACTCTTTGTCTTTCTTCGGTCTGGAGAAATAATGAATCAGCAGAATAAATATAAGAGACAATACAAATAACAGTAATGCCATTGTCCAAAGTGCTGTCTTCATCTCTCCACCTTCTGTCGCATTTCCCATCTGTGCCGCAATCTCCGTTGTCAGACTCTTTGTCGTAGAGAAAATGCCAGTTGGAAGTGCTGTCGTCTGTCCGATAACCATTGCAACTGCAAGCGCCTCACCAAATGCCCTTGCAAGTCCAAGGATAATACCAGAAAGAATTCCTGAGCCTGCTGCAGGAAGTACAACTTTATAGATTGACTGCCATCTGGTCGATCCAAGTCCGTAAGCTGCCATACGATAGTCTTTCGGAACAGAACTTATAGAATCTGCTGCCACATTGCTGATTGTTGGAAATATCATAAGTGCGAGTACGATTCCCGCTGCCAGTATAGAATGTCCGACCTGCAGTCCAAATATTTTTTTAATTGCCGGAATCAACACTGTCAATCCGACCCATCCGTATACAACCGATGGAATACCTGCAAATATTTCTACAATCGGACGATAAAACTTTTCACCGAATTTCGGTGAAATTTCAATCATAAAGATTGCTGATCCCAGTGCAAATGGTGTTGCGATCAAAAGTGCAAGTCCGCATGTACAAAGAGAACCTACGATAAAGATCAATGCTCCGACCGTACCACCGCCTTCGGCATTATCTGCCGGTCCCCAATCTGCTGAGAACAGAAAGTCTGAAAGGGAATGGTGGAATATGGTAAATGTGCCAGAACCTTTATATACAAGGAATGCTCCGATACAGATTGTGATTACGATAACCAGAAGGCCTCCGGCTGTCATAAGTCCTCTCCAGGCATATTCTTTTGCAAACATACTTTGTTTTTTATTCATATCATTCACCTGATTTTCATAAGAAATGGCATGACAGACATTGCTATATTTTCGTCTGCCCTGCCACTTCTCGTTTTTCCTGATTAGTGCTCTGTCTTTGTCATCTTAGAAGAAACGCCATATCCAAGTTTCTCCATCTGGCTTCCATATTTGTCACCTGTGATGTAATCAAGGAATGCACTTACAACTTCGTTTGGCTCACCTTTTGTATACATATGCTCAAATGTCCATACTGGGTACTCTCCACTGTATGTGTTCTCAAGTGTAGGCTCTACTCCGTCAATTGCAACTGTCTCAACTCCTGCATCACCAGTCAGATAAGAAAGAGCAACATAACCAATTGCACCCTTTGTATCTTTTACATTTGTAAGAAGTACTCCTGAATCGTCTGTCTCCATAGATGCATTGGAAGCTTCTTCATTTCCGTCTAATGCATATTTCTGGAAAGTAGCTCTTGTTCCTGAAGATCCTGGTCTTGTTACGAGTACGATGTCCTCATCTGGTCCACCAACTTCTTTCCAGTTTGTTGTCTTTCCTGTGAAAATGCTGATGAGCTGATCTTTTGTAAGACTCTTAACTCCTGCCTTTGCAACATCCTCATTTACGATTGGTGCCATTGTAATAACACATACCTGATGATCTACAAGTTCTTTTGCTTTATCTGCATCCAACTTATCCTCAGCGGCTACATCAGAGTTTCCGATATCAACTGTTCCTTCGGATACCTGCTTCAGTCCTTCTCCTGATCCTCCTGCATCAATTGTAATAGATACGTCCGGGTTCTCATTTAAGAATGAATCTGCTGCATCATCTGCCAGCGGTTTTAATGCTGAAGAACCAGCTGCTGTAATTGTTCCGCTTAAGCTTTCTGTCTTTGTATCACTTCCTGTTGAATCAGATCCTGCATCTGATTTTGATCCGCCACATCCTGTTGCCATTCCTGCAACCATTGCTGTTACTGCCATCATTGCAATAAACTTTTTCAATTTCATTTTCGTAATCTCCTTTTGTCTTGTACAATAATTCTTTTTTTATTATTTACCTCGTCGACAGTTATTATCATAAAAGGAGAATGTAAAATCAAAAACGGCGGGATTGTAAAATGTTTGTAAAGTAGTCGGGAATGTGTTTATAAATAAAAAAAGTCACAAACACAAGGTATTTCCGATATCAGTTGCGCCGCTTATCTCAGTATGATTATGTAAACTCGCCTGAGAAACGGCTCAGACAATACATAATCATACTGGCTATGCTCGCTGATATTTCGGAAATCTCCTTGATTGTTTGGGACTTTTTTATTTATACACTTCATTTATCGCTCTTTTCAAAGCATTTTATTAATAAATAGTAAGTGCGAAAAACGTGCCAGTATGAACTAGCACGTTTTTTATGTCTCATCTTCATTGCACAGTAGTCAGATTGATGCATGCTCTCTTATATTACACTACGACTTCTACTGCTTTTCAAAGCATTTTATGATATTCCCATTCTATCAAGACATTACTTATTCTTTTAGAAATATTATATTGATAAAATATATTTATTTTGTTAAAATATTTTTAGGTGCTACTACACGTTGACGTGTTGATGGCGGTTCGCTTTGCGTGGCATGATTCCAAGACGCAAAAATAACCGCCCACACCCTGACAAGTTAAGCGGTTATTTTTTTAATTAATAAATCAGGCGAACCGTCATCAGTAGCACCTTTTCTAATATTATATTAACAGTCTGCTTATTCTATGTCAAACATTTTATTAATATATTACTTTCGACTATACTATAGTAGACATATTTCTTTTCTCACTGGCATTAATTTTCCACTTTGAGTTATCAACTTTCAAACTATATCCACAATAGGAACAGCAGCCTTTCTCATCCGGAACATAATTGGCGCCACAGCTTGGGCATTCTTTTTCTATTACAATGTCCTGTCCTTTTGATTTTAATCGATTAGGATGTAGTGCTCTTGAAAGCGTCCAGTTTTCTTTTTCGTTTTTCGCGACAATATGCTGATCATTTTCCAAAATAGTCCTGCGCAGTTTTGCACTCACTGAAATTGTCGTTGTATCTTCTGTATTTTCTACACTTTTTATCTTTATATCGTCAACAATATATGTAAGTAGTTCCGGTGTGAGTACGGATTTATACAATGCTTCATTGATGTTACTTGCCAGCCAGCTTTCGTCATATCGGACAATCTGTTCTTTCAACTTTTCCTCTTTCTCTAATTTCGGAGTTATGAAAGAGAGCATTCCAAAAGCCACTAAAATGGTCAATACAAATGCAAGACCAAATGCAAGATACATATTTGAGATGAAGCGTATACATGGAACTGCCGGTAAAAATAGTGCCAGGATCAGTCCGCCTGTGTATAACAGATTCCTTGCATTCGGATCCGGAAGGTGATAGATCCGAAAATCTTCTGTCTGCCAATCGTAAAATTGGCTCTGTATAAAGGCGCCACAATAAGGACAATTCGTTTCGTTTCCTTTCAAATTTAACTGCGCACCACAGCTTGGGCAGGTCATCTGTGAATATTCACTGTAAAATGTCTGTTCCTTTTTTCTGTCCTTATCTGCCTTATCTGTATGTCGAATGTGACGTGACTGACGAAGTAATATCGCACCGTAAGGATAGATTGTTTCATGAAGTACTTTTTTCTTATCTTTGCTTAGATATTTGTCCGAAACAGACGCTTCTACGATAACTTCTCTCCATTCACGTCCAGCATCGCTCCAATGTCTGAAATCTTTCTTTTTTTCATTCTTCTCCGACAATTTTAAATTTGTAAAATGAAATTGTCTTGCCAGACCTCTTTTTTTCAGTTGCTTTGTCTCGTGCTCTATCTTATCCTGAAAAGTACGATCCATTCGAATTCTGCTATTTTGCAAACTGCCGCCTTGCATAAATGCCAGCAGACCTTCCAGTTCATCGGATATTTTTTTTGGTATTCCCTTATCTTTTAAAGTTACTGTCTCTGGTTTTGCTAATTTTCTTTTTACAACCGGATACCAGTAATTCGGCAATAGATGCTCGAATTTCCATTCAAATGCATTACTTGCAATTTTTACGCCCAGTATAACCGCCCATGCAAGTGCGATTTCAACTGCCCCAGCCCATATTATTGACATAGAATCACCTCTTTATTACAAACATCAGTACACCGCCAAGCATAAAGATCAACGAAATCGCAATACTAAAAATCTTCAATCCAATTCCTGCGACACCACCTTCTTTTATTGCAGTTTCCATATCCATTTCACCTTTCATCAAATATTCCGTCATTCCAGGTGCTTTTTTTAACGTTTGTCCGTCTTGAATACCGATAGCCGTCACCTTATCGCCATCCTTGAAATCTGCATAACTATAAGAATAACGGATATCATTTTCCAGATAATATTGGTAAGATCTTTCTGTCTGATTCAGTGGTTCTATAAAATATCCCTGACTATATGATGGATCCGATACAAAGGCGTAACCAAGTTCTTTTAATACCTGTTCATCATAGTCTTTCCAGGTGCCGGTCATTCGGATCATATGGATAAAATCCTCGGAAAGCGTGTATCCACCAACCATTCCTTCTCCTATATATTCCTCCGAAGCCCCCTCTTGATTCCACACTAACTTTTCCTTCCAACCATCCTCATCATTTTGTTTTCTTTCATACTCCGTCCTCTCTTTCTTGCGTGAAATACGAATACTGTCTAAGGTAAGCCCCATTTCATCATCATACGCCGGTTCAACGAGCTTAAAAGGCGCCGATACGATAACGGCTTTTCCATCATTTGCCGGATCTACCGTATCTGTCGTGACATAGACGGCTTCACTTAAAATCTTCTTTGCCTTTGGATCATCCACAAAAATCATTTTTATTGAAGCAATCATCAAAAAAAATCCAATACATATAAATAAAATTCCACCTAATATTCTTTTTACCATGACCCTTTCCTCCTCTCCTATATGATTTACCTGCCATGAATCTTTTTTCTTGTGATAAGCCAAGTATTGTTTTTTTCATTGTATCATGAAGAACGACTCCCACAAAAGCAAAATCCACCTTCAAAAATACACAGATTTTTGCCTCAAATTTCGTCAATCATTTTCCTGAAAATTAGATCTTTCTATCCTTGTGGATGCCTTACAAACCTGTTATACTATTTCAACTAAAAAAGACAAATCATCCATTCAAGAATGCCGAGGCATTCTTGCTGCGAGGTGCGCGTCATGCAATTGCATGACATACTTCTACTGCGCATCTCTGCAATCCTGCCGGAGGCTATATCAGCTGGGGTATTGACTCCCAGCTGATATTTTAAAAGGAGGTTGCCTTATGAAAAGAAAATATTTATTACTCTTAACAGTATGTTGTTCCTGCCTGTTGGCTGCATTTATATGCTCCGGCTGCAATAACCGTGACTCGTCTCAAAAGCATACCGACGTCAAGAATCATACATCTGCAAAAGAAACGGTCAAACCTTATTCAGACTTCAAGTATACGGATCATTTCAACCGTTCCAACCTTTCCCTGACTGACCGTTCTATGGATTCTATCGATATCGATACCTTTAAATCTACCTTCAATGAATTTCATACCGCTCTTGACAGTGACGGTAATGAAGAACGGATTCTCGGTCTCTATGATCAGTTATGTGAACAACTGAACATGCTTTTGACTGATGCGACTTTAGCGCAATATGCGTATTATCTGGATACCGAAAGTCAGGAAAAAGCGGAACGTTATCATAGCAAAGAATCTGCCTATACTGATAGTTTTGAAAAAGCTTCCAGTCTGTTTCAGCGTGCCTTATCTTCCCAATACAGCGATGTCTTTCGTTCTTACATTGGAGAAGATAAAGCCTCCCGGATAGAAAATTCACTGATCTATTCTGATGAAGCAATTGCACTGAAGCAACAAAAAAACGAATTAATCCAATGTTATGAGGCTCTGATCACACAAGGCGCCAAAGAACAAGAACTCAAACAGCTCTACATTGACCTTGTAAATATGAACAATGCTTTTGCTCAGTCTTTCGGTTATGCCAATTACCCTGATTTTGTCTATGCCGTTGAATATGGTCGTGATTACACAATGACCGATCTAAAGAAAATCGAAAATGAAGTGAAAGATAATTTCATACCTGTATTTCACGAATATGTATCTTCCGTCACTGAGGATGATTCTATTTATGTTGTATATGACGAAAACCATGACCGTGGAGAGGAAAAAATCCACCGGCTTCGCAAATGTATTCAAAAAGTCTGTCCTGCACTGGAGGAATCCTTGATTCATTTGCAAAAAAATACTTTGTATGATGTCGAGGCGTCTTCTCTGAAATATCCGGCCTTGAGTTTTTCTGCACCACTGCCTGCCTACAATGATGCTTATATTTACAGTTCTCCATATGAGACCGTCTCCGATTATTCAACCCTCCTGCATGAATTTGGACACTACAATTATTATTACCACAATCCTGCTCATCCATTTGATTCTCGCGATATAACCGATGTCTCAGAGATCATGTCGCAAGGATTAGAATTAATCTGCTATGATTATTATGATACCTATTATCCGGAATGTGGCGATGCCCTGGCTTCCTTTGTTATTTTTGATATGATGGCTTCTGTTGCAGATGGATTTACAATAAATGAAGCGGAATATCGTTCCTATACGACTCCGGATCTGGATATTAAAAAACTGGATCAGATTTGGGAAAATGTCAGTGATGAATATAACAATTTCATCAGCGATGACACATCCTGGACTTATATAGAGCATGTTTTTGATGAGCCATTTTATTATATAGGTTATGCCACCTCTGCCCTCGCTTCTTTCGAACTGTTTTTAGAATCGCGGGTTGATTTTCATTCCGGTGTTGCCAAATATATGACTCTCACCACAGTTCCTGCCGGGACAAAATATCAGGAAGCGCTCACAATTGCAGGGCTGAACAATATTTTTGAACCTGGTACTATCGCAAAAATATCTGAAGATCTTAGCAAGGAATTTGATTTGAAGAAATAATACGTTTCATCAAATTTTTCTGCCGGAGGCTTTTTGTATAACAGAAAATGTAATTTCCTGTTATACAAAAAATGGATGCCTCCTGTAAATTACAGGAAAGCATCCATGCCAAGATTGTTTTATTGTTTGATTCTTGATACGACTTTAATATCCACGAATGATGTAAGCTGCCACTTATCGCCCTGGTTTTCTACGTTATACTTACATTCCTGGGTCATAAGTTGTAATGGTTTTCCTTTTACTTGTACATAGTAAGTTTCTCTTGTGGATATGACGCAGTTATTGGCGTCTGCATATGACACGTCTGTCAGTTCATAGGAATCCAATCGTTCTGTAATATCACGCAAAACATATTTTTCTTGTTCTGTGTATATCGGGCTTCCATTTTTCAAATATCCGGATATCAGAGAAAAATCGGATTTATTCATGGCGCTGTCGAAGTTCTTCAGATAGCCTTCTACTGCTGCCTGAGGACCGTCTGTGTATATATCCCTACTCTGGGCACTCATAAGAACGTTCGGAGTGTATGTGTATTCACATTCTCCGCCATAATCGATACTGTGGTATCCGGCTTGAATATTTGCGGTATCCCCGACAGTTGCACCTGTATTATCTTCAAATTCCACCAGATAGAGCTGTTTTTCCATCTGATAGATTTCTTCGTATATCTTATCCATGGAAGTTACATCGCTGACGTTATAATACATACCTCCAGTCTGAGTTGCAATATCATTTACATCGGCATAATCAATGGAACCGATTCCAATAATAAATACCGGTACATGATAGCGATTTGCAACATTTACCACATCTTCTTTTGTACAGTTACTGTAATTGTCATTTCCATCAGTAAATGCAATCACACATCTTGCACCGTTCTGTGCTGCTACACGTTCAACAGCTGTGTAAAGTGCATCGTAAAGACTTGTCATATCACCTGTAACAAGATTATTGATATCATTGGTCAATGTTGCAGCATCATCACTGAATTCCTGTTCCAGACATACTCCGGTTGAAAATGATGTCAATTCCACGAGATCTCCTGCGTCAAACTGCACGCTTCCGACAAAATCCGACATTACCTGTTTTGCCTCGTTTAGCGGTGAACCATCCATACTTCCACTGACATCAGCTACCATATCTACTTTCAACGCTTCTTTTTCGTTCAACTGGTTCGCTGATTTCACGACCTGTTTTACATACTTTGCATTTGCATCCTGCTTATTGATATAGAAAAATGCATCATCCAGATTTTCAATTACATTTCCGGTTGTCTTATCTTTGATACTCATATATAGTTTTACAGTTGGAAATTCACTGGCATCAATCTGCTGGATGGATACGACTGCTTGATTCTTTGGCTCTATGTACTGGTACACGATCTGATCCATCTTGGAAAATGCTTCCTTAATAGCTTTGTAATCTTTTTTTCCTTTTCCAGTCAAATCCTGAATCTCTTTCAGATTCTTTTTATATCCGGAGACAACATCGTCCCCGGCATCTTTAAGATCCAGTCCCTCATACATCTTTACCCGGTCTTCTACATAGCTATCATCTGCTTTTTTCAAATCCTTCAGTGTTTCTTTTGCAATCTCGACTGCATTTATAAGTGACTCCGGATTTTTCTGCTCAATCGCATCGCTACAGTCATGAAGTGCATTTTCATATTCTTTGTAACTATCCTCATCTAACGCATACTGCTCTTTTTCTTTATTCATGGATTTGTACTCATCCACTGCTGTGTTGTACTCATCCAAATAATTTACAATCTTTTTTAGCTTATGAAGATCATTTCTTTTATCAGAAATGCTGAATATTCCAAAATCATCCCATTCATCCACAATTTCGTTCATTTCTTCCGTGTACTGCGGGATTCCAGCCTTTTTTATTTTCACAGCCAGCTTATCTTTCTGCAGATTAAGGCCGACTGTTCCGTATAAAATTCCGCCTACAATCAAAATAATTGCCAGCACCGCAATCAGAACAAGTGGTAATTTACTTTTTTTTCTGGATTTCTTACTTTTTTCCGGCTGTTCATGAACCGTATCAGTCTGATTTTCCGGTATTTCTATCCGGTTTCCACAGCTTGGGCAAAATTTCACTCCATCTTCCAGTTTCTTTCCACATTTTTCGCAAAACATTTTTGTCTCTTCCTTTTTCAGTTCATATTTTACCAAGTCCAAAGATCTAAATCATACAATTTCCATGTTCCACCATCATCAATGTAATACAATGTATGTTCTGCATCTTCTGTCTCTGTCTCTCTCTCCTTGTCTCCATCATAGTAGACATAATTCTTTTCCCACTGAGCGTCACCTTTGATTGTCACCTCAATCAATTGTTTCTGATCTCTTGTGATCATCTGTGCCTGAGCCTCACAATTCGTTATTGTATAGTTCAGAAACTCCCAGCTGTTATTTCCATTTTCAAAATAATCGTCCCTCGCACTCTCATATTTTCTGATTGCAGAATCTTTTTCATCCGCATACATATTATTCAAAATATCGAAATCACTGAAACGTTTGTTTGCGGCAGCTCCCTGGAAAATGTTGTTCAGATCTTTTACTGCCTGATCTGCCATCTGTTCCACCGTAGCCTTACTGTATCCGGCTGTCATAACAGTAGGTTCATCGTATGACTCAAGTACAGCACTTGTAGTCTCAATGTCAGAACCGCTGATTTCTACATAATGACTTGTTCCAAATATCTTCTTAATGGTATAGGTATCCATTCCTTCAATCTCATCCTGGGATTTCAGTTTTGAATCTGGTGTAATTCCATCAATTTTAATCTCTGCACCTTTCGGAACCGCTACAGAAAAGTTTTTTGAAAGAAATGTATCCGCTTCATCAACTTTCCATGTAAGACCTCTTCTTTTTACCTTTACATCGATTCTCTGAACGCCATTATCGCCTTCGTATTTTACACGATATGTATTGCTTGTCTTTTTGCGGATCTTCTGAACTTCCAGATCCTCATCCCATTTTATTCCATTGATAGTCTGGGAAGTAACAAATGCCTGCTTTGACATAAAGTCTCCGGAATCATTAAGATAAAGTGTATCATAAACCTGATTCCAGTTTCCGTCACCCATCCCTTCCGCATAACGCTCTACCACACTTTTGACGCTGAATTTTGCCTGGAAGACCATAATGAATATTAACAGACTGATCATTGCGATAGGTATCTCTATCAGAAGCATCTTATTTATCTTCCCCAATGATACGCTTTTCTTTGTTGTTTTTTCTCCTGTTTTTTCATAAGAGGTTTCCTTTGGATTTATACTTCCCGGCATTCCTGTAAGTTTCGTTCCACAGTTCTCACAGAAAGCCGCACCCTCTACATTCTTATATCCACATTCTGGACAAAACATTTCTCATTCCCCCTGTTACTCATACTTCTTAATGATTTCGATGTTGGCACGTTCCACATCATTCAATCTGGAATCTAAATTTGCATCGAACTCGTCCGGACTAATGGTTCCGTTATACCAGCTTTTGCTGTCAAAATACTGCTGCAGTGTCTGGTCGTTGAAACGTCTTCCATGTCTGGCAAGAATTTCATTTCTTCCAATTCTGAGCTGGTCTTTTGATATTCCGGACACCTCTGCATCTGTTAGAAGTACTGAGGAACTATTCGGGAAAATGTAATCTTCCGTGTTCTGTACTGTCTGGGAATCCTCTGTTGTCTGTGAATCCTGCATTTCGCTCTTCTCATCTGCACTTCCAGTGCCACCAGCATTCACAATAATATCTTTGTCGATTGCAATCGTCTGAACTTCCCCCTCATCTGAAAGCTCTGCTGCCTCTCTTGCAGCTTTAATATCTTTCTTTGGAACAGCAGTCTCAACTTTCTTTCCTCCACCGCCAAATATTCCTATTCCAATGCTTCCTACAAGTAATACTACAATTATGACCGCCAATAACACTACTGGCAGTTTGTTTTCCTTTGTCTGTTCCTGCATAACTTTTGTTCCCGTCTTTCTTTTCATTATTTTATAATCCGGAGACAATCACCCATTTTCCATCTACTTTGACCACTACAAGTGTAATATCCTGTGTATCTTTTTCTCCGTCTTGTTTTAATGTTGCCTCTGCTTCCAGAATATATCCCGCCTTTGCATCTTCAGCAATGCTGTCCAGAACATAATAATCATCAATCAGAGTCTCTTCCAAATCTTTTTTTGCAATTTTTTCTTTATCAGTAACTTTAATCGTAATTTTATAATCACTGTCCAAATCAAACATATAATCTACAATATCATCCGTCATCCATTCTGCATACTCATCTGGCACTGCTTTTTTCATCAGATCAATATCCTGCTTATTGAATGCTTTTTCCATGTATTTGACAGGTTTTAAATATGCCGGTGACAGAACGGCTTTGATTCCGAAAATTACAAGCAAAATTACAAGAATCGCTGCCGGGATTGCAAGCAGCCATAAATTTTTATTTTTCTTCACTGGTGCAGCAGATCCTGCCATCTGCTGATACTGCATATCCTGGGCAGTAAATCCCTGCTGCTGTGAAGACACTCCTTGTCTCTCTTCATTAGTTCCTGCTGTTGCCTCACTCTGTGCGCTCTGTACCTGCTTTACCGGGTTTCCACACACAGAACAGAACCTTGCTCCTTCTTTCAGCTCATTGCCACATTTTGAACAAAATTTTGCCATAGCTGTTCCTCCTTACTCTCTTCCTTATCTTCTTTTTTCAAGAATGCCTCCGACAGTCTCTTTTAACCGAATTTCAGCTTCTTTAGAACTCCCCTAAACTCTTGCTCCACATGATGTACAGAATAACGCATCTTCTTCCAATGGTGCTCCACATTTTGCACAGCATGCCTGATTTTTTTCTGTTACCGGCTCTTGCGTATCGTCTACTTCAGTCACTGTTTCCTCTGAGACTTCAGTCACTGTTCCCTCTGAGTCAACTTCCTTTGAGTCAACTTTCTCGGATTCAGATTCCTCTGGCATAGCCTCTGCTACTGTCGTTTCAACTGCCTCGTCTGCTTCCGGCACTGTATAGGTCATTGGCTGCGCCGGCTGTGTATTTAATCGATTTCCACATTCCGTACAGAATAGGGCTTCCGCATCATTCAAAGCTCCACATTTGTCACAACATTTTCCAGGTGCTGACTGTGCCGGTGCAACCGGAGTCTGATTCAGTGGAGCTCCACAACTGATGCAGAATTTTGCACCTGCATTGTTACCAAATCCACACTGAGGACATTTGTTTGTAGCTGCCAGATTATCCAACTCCTGCTGATATGCCGCATTTTCTGATTTCAGACGATTAATCTCTGCAAATAACTCCTGATATTCTGTTCCCTCTTCCCGTCCGTGTGCTTCATAATATTTCAGACCAACCTGGTAAAGCAATTTATCTACCATCTTATCATTGTTCTTGATCAAATTTCCCAATCTGACATTCTCCGTTGCATTTTTCGCCTTCTGAGACACTTCCTGTCCTGCTGTTGTAAGTGAATCTTTCATTCTGTCAAAAAAAGCCATAATTATTTCCTCCTTAGTGTCAATATTGTTCTTTTCTGCTGCCTCTTTCTATGTCTAATAGGCATTTTTATCTGTGATAACTTTGTTGTTTCTACTATACCACATTTTCACATACGAAAAAAGAGACAGGATGGATTTCTTTCCACTCTGTCTCTTTATATCTTTTTTATAATCTCTTATAATACTTTTGATAAAAATTCTTTTAATCGTGCATCTTTCGGATTTTCAAAGAACTCTTTCGGAGCCGCTTCTTCTTTAATAACTCCCTCGTCGATAAATACAACTCTGGAAGCCACTTCTTTTGCAAATCCCATCTCATGTGTTACAACTACCATGGTCATTCCTTCGCTTGCAAGCTGCTTCATCAGTTCCAGTACTTCACCTACCATCTCTGGGTCAAGTGCTGATGTCGGCTCGTCAAAAAGAATGACATCCGGATCCATAGCAAGTGCGCGGACAATCGCAATACGCTGTTTCTGTCCACCAGATAACGTTGACGGATATACATCTGCCTTATCTTCCAGACCAATTCTCTTAAGAAGTGCTATTGCTTTTTCTTTCTCTTCTTTCTTGATCTGCTCTTTTGTCAGACCTGCAAGTGATGCATCTGCCCCACCTTTTCCGAATAATTTCTTTCTCTTTGCTTTTTTTAGATCCTGGCATCTTGTGTAAACCGGTGCAAGCATAATATTCTCAATGACTGTCTTGTTATTGAACAAATTAAAATGCTGAAATACCATTCCCATGTTGCGGCGGTGGATATTGATATCAACTTTCATATCCGCAATGTCTACACCATTAAAAATAATCTGCCCGGACGTCGGATCTTCCATACAGTTCAGACATCTTAGGAATGTACTCTTACCGGAACCGGACGGTCCGATAATTGCTACGATGTCACCTTTATTGATGGTTATATCGATGCCTTTTAACACTTCGACTTCGCCGAAGCTTTTTTTCAGATTAATTACGTCTATCACTCTTCTTCAGGCTCCTTTCCATCAATTTTATCAGTAAGGAAATAATCAATACCAGTGCAATATAAATCAGTGCCATTACCAAGTACGGAACCATGAATTCATAGCTATTCGTTCCAATGTAATTAAATGCAACATAAAGATCTGCTGCTCCGACAAAGCTGACTACTGATGTCTCCTTGATCAGGGAAATAAACTCATTTCCAAGAGTCGGGAGAATATTCTTTACTGCCTGTGGGATAACGATCTTCATCATACTTGTCCCAAAGCTTAAACCAACTGCTCGTCCTGCTTCCATCTGTCCGGAATCTACGGACTGAATTCCACTTCGCATAATCTCTGATATATATGCACCACTGTTGAGTCCGAATACAAGCATGGCTACCTGTACTCCTGTAATTTTCAGTCCGATGATCGGAAAAAGTACATAATAAAATACCAACAGCTGAACTACCATAGGTGTTCCACGAAACAGTGCTACATAAAAGCTGCAGATGCCATTCAATACTTTTGGCAATGTTTTATACTTTGGAAGTACACGCACTGTTGCAATCAAAGTTCCAACAATGATACCAATGATCAAACCTGTCACTGCAATTAACAGTGTATTCTGCAGACCCTGAATTACTTTTGCATAACCATTTTGTTCCACAAAAATCTCTATAAACTTATTTACTTTCTGATCAAAATTACCCATAATCTCTCTCTTCTTCTAATCCATCACTTGAGAATTACTGCATCTCGTTGATAGATTTTGTAATAGCTGATGCAGGTGCTGCATCGATGATTACATATGTGATGTTTCCATTGAGCATATCCTGAACTGCAAGGGAACCACTCTTATATGTTACACACTCTGCAGGAAGTCCAGGGAAATCCCAGTCCTCGCTTCCTTCTACATAATACTGACCTGTTGTTCCGGCCTGAACACCAATCTTGTCAGATTTCTCTGTCTTAGCCAGAAGTGCTGCTACATCGTCTGCGCTCTTGCAGTCATCAAATGTAGTGTTGTCGCTTGGTACGATCAGTCTCTGTGATGCTGAATAGTAAGAATCTGTAAATGTTACATACTCTTCTCTCTCTTCATTGATTGTAAGACCTGCCATAGCAATATCACATTTCTGCTGGCTTACAGACAGACATACTGCATCGAAATCCATGTTCTCAATTACAAGCTCTTTTCCAAGTTCATCAGCGAGAAGCTTAGCGATCTCCATATCGATTCCGTAGTAGCTGTCTCCCTTTGTATACTCAAATGGTTCAAATGCTGCATTTGTAGCAACTACAAGCTGATCTTTGGAGCTGTCGAGCTTTGCAGATTCAACTGCCTCCGGCTCTCCGCTTCCAAAATATTTGTCACAGATTTTATCTAATGTTCCGTCACCTTTAATTTTCTCAATAAATGCATTTGTCTTCTCAAGAAGCTCTGGCTGAGTCTTATCTACTCCGAATGCATACTCTTCATTTGTAAGGTCAATATCGATAACCTTTGCTGTTTTTGATGATGAACCGCCCTTGGAGCTGTCCTTTTTGTCTCCTGATCCGCCACATGCTACTAATGAAAGCGCACATGCTGCAACCAAAAGTACGCTGGTTAATTTTTTCATTTTCATAACCCTGTCCTCCTAAAATTTTATTCTGCATGATTATACATATTTATTGCATAATACATATTTTAACACGTTTCAGCTAAAACTCAAGTCCATTTTTATCCAAGTAGCATCTTAAATAGTGCTACCAGAATAATCAGTGCACCTAATATAATTCGATAATATCCAAATACTTTGAAATCATTCTTCTTGATATAGTTCATCAGGAACTTAATCGCAATAACAGACATTCCAAAAGAAACTACACAGCCAAGCATCAGGAATCCGAATTCTGCTGCTGTAAAGTGGAATCCGAATTTGATAAGCTTCAGTGCACTTGCTCCGAACATGACCGGAATTGCCAGGAAAAATGTGAACTCAGCTGCCACTTCTCTGGATACCCCGATGATCAGCGCGCCGACAATTGTTGCACCTGATCTTGATGTTCCTGGTATCAGTGCCAGCATCTGGAAAGCACCGATCCACAACAGCATCTTAATATCCAGTTCAGAGATTCTGCGGACAGCCGGTTTTCTTCCTTCATTACGGTTTTCTACTATAATAAATAGTACACCATATACAATCAGCATCACAGCTACCGGAAGCGGCTTATAAAAGATCTTATCCAAAATATCATCAAAAAGCAATCCCACTACAGCGGCCGGTACACAAGCAATCAATACTTTGATCCACATCTGCCAGGTCAAAAGCTTCTGTTTTTGAGTCTTCTTTGGTGAAAACGGATTCAACTTGTGAAAATACAGAACAACGACCGCCATAATAGCACCAAGCTGGATGACTACGTTGAACATCTCCATAAAAGCATCACTGAGCCCCGGTTTTAAAACGTTCCCCACCAGAATCAGATGTCCTGTGCTGCTGACCGGAAGCCACTCCGTGATTCCTTCCACGATTCCGAGTAAAATGACTTTCAATACGTCTAACATTAGTTACCTCCTATTCAGTTTTTAATATGTATTTTTCTATGAATCTTGCCACGCCTTCTTCATCATTGGAATATGCCAATCTGTCTGCTGCTGCCTTCACTTCCGGCATTGCATTCGCCATAGCGACTCCCATTCCGACTGTCTTAAGCATCATCGTATCATTGGATCCATCACCAAAGGCTGCAATTTCCTCCCGACTGATCCCGAATATCTCGCCCAGTTTCAAAAGAGCCATCCCTTTATGGACACCTTCTGCATTGACCTCTATATTATTCTCCAATGCTCCGGTTGCTTCCACTCCTTTCACTTTACGGATACGCTTCCATGCTTCTTCCTTGTCGGTCTGGTATCGGAACAAAGCCTGTATTTTATCTGTCCCTCGATTCTCTGTTTCAAACTTCTCTTCTACACTTTCAACAGAGACACGAGTATTAAGAATATATTCGCCCATGGCCTTTGTCATGACATAGTCCTGAATATGGGCAAGCTTCTCTTTCTCTGAGTAACCGATTCCATCGTAATACACATCTCGTAGTGTATCATAATCTGAGAAAATATCCAATATTTCGCGCGCTTTTTCTACCGAAATTAACATTTCTGATAAAACTTGTTCTGTTTTTGTCTCCAAAATTCTGGCACCATTGGCTGTCACTGCATATTTTATAAACGGAAGCTCCAGAAGTTCCTTTGGAAGTCCACATAACGGCCGTCCCGTCGCCGGTACTAGAATCACTCCCTGATCTGCCGCTGCCTCCAATGCTTTCTTCGTTCTCTCCGTCAGAATCTTGTCCGTTGTCAGAAGTGTTCCATCCAGGTCAAAACCAATCATCCTGATGTTCATCTCTTTTCGTCTCCCTTACTTTTTCAGCACTTTCATCATCTGTTTCTTTGATGGTACCTGTCCCGAAATAACAAGCTTTCCGTCAATCATGACAGACGGCGCTGTCATAACTCCAAGCTTTACAATCTCTACCAGATCTGCAACACGCTCAATCTTCGCGTCAATCCCAAGCTCCTCTACACACTCTGCCACAATTGCATTCGTCTTATCACAGTTCTCACAGCCACTGCCGATTACTTTTATATTCATATCTGACTCCTTATCTCATCACATTCACTAAAAAAGGTCCACTGGACCTTTTTGTCGTATGCTTGGCAACTAAAAAAGATCCACCGGACCTTTTTGTCGTATGCCTGGCAACTAAAATTCCATCCTAATTCTTCAGATCCATCGGAAGTCCGACACACTCATCCCACGCTTTCTTAATCTCCCGGATCAGTGCAATTCCAATCTTGGAGATAAATACAAATTCTGATTTCTCCTGCTCTTCATACGGCACATAATCCAATTTCTTTCCAACGACATCGACCTTCTCCCAGCCTTCATCTTTTACCTTGAAAAAGCCTTTCGCTCGATAAACACTCGGCTCAATTCTCTCAAGGAAAGCTTCCAGTTTGTCTTTTTCAATCTCACCTGCAAAGTTCATGGAAAATGTCTTTGGCTTTGTCTCTGCTGAGTTGGTTGTCTCCTCGCATTCTGCCCATTGATACTTCATCAGATCCATATCATAAAATGAACGGTTAATATTGCCATTCTCACTCTCTGTAATTGGGCAGACCGGATTAATCTCCTGTACCTTCTCTTTTATCAGTTCAATCTGCTCTCTGTCCACTAAATCTACCTTTGTCAGAACTGCCAGATTGCAGTGCTTTAACTGACGGTCGATGGTAATTTCGTCCTCCAGCTGATCCAGAAAATTGTAGCAGTCCACCAGACAAATACAGCCACGGAAATCATATACTTCCCCAACCAGTACTTTTGTAGCTTCCAGAATCTCCTCCGCATTGGAAGGATCTCCAAAACCGGAACTCTCTACAAATACATATTCCAATCCCTGCTGTGACATCTTCGCAAGCGCATCGACAAAAGAAAGTCGCAGACAACTACAGAAAATAGATCCTCTATTCAGCTCTACCATGTGAATGTCATCATTCTGTAGTACTGTTCCGTCAATGCTGATTTTTCCAAGCTCATTCTGAATGACTCCTACTTTCGTTCCTTCCATATTCTCTAAAAGATTCTTTAAAAGTGTTGTCTTTCCTGATCCCAAAAAACCTGTCAGAAAATATAATTTAATCTGATTCATTCTTCTCATTCTTCCTTTCTGTATTACAATTACAATTTAAAAGTCCCGCATAAGCTCCTGGTATCATAAGTCTTCCGACTGTCTTATACACATCATTTAAAACTTCTATATCCAGTGAATACTGCATCCACTTTCCTTCTTTTCTCGCTTTCACAATTCCAAGGTCACACATTACCTTCATATCATGAGATAACGTTGGCTGCGTGATGTGAAACTCTTCCAGAATCTTGCATGCACAAAGTTCCCCTTCGGAAAGCATATCTATAATTTTCAGACGCTTTGGGTCTGACATTACCTTAAATATACGGGCATATTTTGCATAATCTATCATTGCCTCATCATTCATATCTCATCCACCTTCCTTGTTGCTTTAAAACTTTCTGGCTAATATAGCAAACATCCTGCTAAATTGATTCTAACTTTTGTCTCTGGTGTCTTTATAATAACATATATCCAAAGATATTAAACAGGTATCCTACAATGATAATTCCCACACATACGATTCCGATAAATGTTCCCAGAAGTTTTTTCTTAATTGCTTTTGACAACATCACCAGTGATGGGAACGAAATAGTCGTCACAGACATCATAAATGCCAGGATTGTTCCAAGCCCTGCGCCCTTTGCCAACAGACTCTCCGCAACCGGTATCGTTCCGAAAATATCTGCATACATCGGGACTCCGACCACCGTCGCCAGCGGCACCGCATACCACTTCTGTTCTCCTAAAATGCTACGAACCATGTGTTCCGGAATCAGATTGTGAATAGCTGCCCCAATTGCCACTCCGATAAAAATATACGGTGCAACCTTCTTCACAGTAGATATCACCTGATTCTTTGCATAGTTCATTCTGTCTCCTACTGTCAGCTTTGGAGATTCAATATCCACATTCTGAGCCTGTCTGATAAACTCCTCCACCTGATCTTCCATATGAAGCTTCTCAATCAAAGTGCCTCCAACGACCGCCACAATCAGTCCTACAATTACATATGCAAACGCAATCTTGCCTCCAAACACACTCATGAGCAACACAAGCGAACCAAGATCCACCATCGGAGAAGATATAAGAAATGAAAATGTCACTCCAAGTGGCAGTCCTGCACTTGTAAATCCCATAAAGATCGGGATTGAAGAACAGGAGCAGAACGGTGTCACCGTTCCAAGCAATGCTCCGATAATATTCGCCCAGATACCATGGAATCTTCCCATAATTTTCTTACTTCTCTCCGGCGGAAAATAACTCTGAATATAAGAAATCAGAAAAATCAACATCGCCAGCAGTACGAAAATCTTAATCACATCATAAATAAAAAAGTGTAAAAATTCTCCAGGGAATCTACTCTCCCCCATTCCTGCCTTTACAAGCAGATTTCCTATGAGATCTTTCAGCCAGTGCATACCTAATATCTGGTCCTGAAAAAAATCCCAGCCTGTCTTAATCGCACCCATAACGTCTCCTTTTAAACATTAGATATTTCTATAAACAATTCATTATATAGAAATATCTCTATGTTTTAGTTTTATAAAAACCGGCACGAACTTTCGTACCGGTTTCGTTCTATTCACACTTTACATCATACATAGAAAATTGTCAATATGTTTTATTGATAATCCATGACATCAATCCACTTCATCAGGAAATCCTTCTCCAGCTCATTGTTCTTCTCAAGCTGTGCTGCTGCAACAATCGGGAACCACTGCTGTACATACTGTTTCGCAGTGTCACTCTTCTTGCAGAACATAGTCAGATACATCTCTGCTGCCACACGGTTCTTCAGTGCTAACTGAAGGTAAGTAAGTGCCGCATCTGCGCTGGCATTCCCCTGGGTAACATGTGCCCAGTCTACAACTGTCAGCTTGCCGTCCTCGCCTACGATGACATTACTTGGATTAAAGTCTCCATGGCATACTTTTGTATGCTTCGGCATGCTCTCCAGACGTACCAGAAGCTCATATCTCTGGGTCGCATCCAGTTCTTTTAACTGATTGATCTGTTTTGCCAGTTTGTCTTTCAGTTTCGTAAGCATCGGAGCCGTCTTTGCGTGAATCTGAAGCTGAAGATCTACGAACTCTGCCATATATTTTTCCAGATTATCCGGATCCTTTTCCATGACTGTTTCCAAAGTCTCGCCTGCCTGACACTCAATAACAAGTGCCCATTTTTCATCGATCTGTGTGACCTCATCAAGCTTCGGAATATCCAATCCCGCCTCCTCGACTCGAACTGTATTCAGTGCCTCATTAAAAACGGCTGACTTCGGGTGATCTTTTTCAAATATTTTTACAATCTTATCCCCGTCCTTGTAGACTTCCTTATAAGATCGTTTCACAATTAATTCCGGATTCGTAAGTTTCATCACATTTACCTCCTTACCAGCACTTTAAGTATAACTCTTTGATTTCTTTCATGAGTGGATATCTTGGGTTTGCTGCTGTACACTGATCGTTAAATGCCTGCTCCACCATGTCGTCCAGTGTGTCCATGAAATATTTCTCATCAATGCCGTACTCGTGAATGGACTTCTTAATACCGATTTTTTCTTTCAGCTCTTCCAGTTTTGCGATAAAGTTTTCAAATACTTCTGCATCGTCTTTTCCCTGGCAGCCTACAAAGCGGCCGATTTCAGCGTATCTTGCCAGTGCATGTGGATACTGATACTGTGAAAATGTTCCCATTTTTGTCGGTACTTCTGCAGCATTATATCTCATAACTTCTGTCAGGATCACTGCATTTGCAACTCCGTGTGGCAGGTGGTGGAATGCACCAAGTTTATGTGCCATGGAGTGGTTCAGTCCAAGAAATGCGTTTGCAAATGCCATTCCTGCCATACAGGATGCGTTTGCCATCTTCTCTCTGGCCTCCGGATCATTTGCACCATTGTCGTATGCTCTCGGCAGATACTCAAATACTGCTTTTGCTGCCTTGAGGGCAAGTCCGTCTGTGTAATCCGTCGCCATAATAGATACATATGCCTCAATTGCATGAGTCATAACATCGATACCAGATGCACTGGTCAGTCCTTTTGGCTGAGTCATCATGTTATCTACATCTACAATTGCCATATTCGGAAGAAGCTCATAATCTGCAATTGGCCATTTTACGCCTGTCTCGGCATCTGTAATAATAGCAAATGGTGTCACCTCGGAACCTGTTCCGGAAGAAGTCGGGATTGCTACAAAGTAAGCTTTCTCGCCCATTTTCGGGAAAGTGAATACACGCTTGCGGATATCCATGAAGTCCATGGCCATATCCTCAAAGTCAGCTTCCGGATGCTCATACATTACCCACATAATCTTTGCTGCGTCCATGGCAGATCCACCGCCAAGAGCAATGATCGTATCCGGCTCAAATGCACGCATCTGATCCACACCTTTTTCAGCACACTGAAGTGTCGGATCCGGTGCTACCTCGAAGAAGCATGTGTGCTGGATTCCAAGCTCATCCAGTTTCTGCTCGATCGGAGCTACGTAACCATTCTTATATAAGAAGCTGTCTGTTACGATAAATGCTTTCTTTTTGTGCAGTACATTTCCAAGTTCATCAAGCGCTACCGGCATGCAGCCTTTCTTAAAGTATACCTTATCCGGAGTCCGAAACCAAAGCATATTTTCTCTCCTCTCTGCAACTGTTTTAATATTGATCAGGTGTTTTACACCTACATTTTCAGATACGGAGTTTCCTCCCCAGGAACCGCAGCCAAGTGTCAGTGACGGTGCCAGTTTAAAGTTGTAGAGATCTCCGATTCCTCCGTGAGAAGACGGTGTGTTGATCAGGATTCGACATGTCTTCATAGCTTCAGCATGTTTTGCAATTTTCTCTGTCTCAGCAGGATGTACATAAAGAGAAGCTGTGTGTCCATATCCTCCATCTGCTACAAGACGCTCCGCTTTTTCAAGGGCTTCATCAAATGTCTTCGCACGATACATTCCAAGTACCGGTGATAATTTTTCGTGTGCAAATTCTTCAGAAATGTCTACGGATTCTACTTCACCGATCAGAATCTTTGTATTTTCCGGAACTTCCACACCTGCAAGTTTTGCAATCTCATATGCAGATTTTCCAGGAATCTTGTTATTCAATGCTCCATTTATAATAATCGTCTTACGAACCTTATCAAGCTCTTCTCCTTTTTTCAGGAAGTAGCAGCCTCTGTATGCAAATTCTTTCTTTACTTCATCGTAAATGCTGTCCAGAACCGTTACGGACTGCTCAGATGCACAGATCATACCGTTGTCAAATGTTTTGGAATGAATGATGGAGTTAACTGCAAGTTTAATATCTGCTGTGTCATCAATAATAACCGGTGTATTTCCGGCTCCAACTCCAAGTGCTGGTTTTCCGGAAGAATAAGCTGCCTTTACCATTCCCGGACCACCCGTTGCAAGGATGATGTCAGATTCTTTCATGACCATATTGGTCAGTTCCAGTGACGGTGCATCGATCCAGCCAATGATCCCTTCCGGTGCTCCGGCTTTCACCGCTGCGTCCAGAACAACCTTTGCTGCTGCAATTGTAGAAGCTTTTGCTGCCGGATGCGGACTGATGATAATTGCATTTCTCGTCTTCAGACAAATCAATGTCTTAAAGATTGCTGTTGAAGTCGGGTTCGTTGTCGGAATAACTGCTGCCACAAGACCGATTGGCTCTGCGATTTTCTTAATTCCGAATGCTTTATCTTCCTCAATCACGCCACAAGTCTTTGTATCTTTGTATGCATTGTAAATATACTCTGCTGCATAGTGATTTTTGATTACTTTATCCTCAACAATACCACGTCCGGTTTCCTCAACTGCCTGCTTTGCAAGCGGAATACGCATTTTGTTCGCTGCCACTGCTGCCGCATAAAAAATCTTGTCAACCTGCTCCTGTGTATAGGTGGCAAAGATTTTCTGCGCCTCGCGCATCGCCTGCATCTTCGCTTCCAACGCTTCCACATTGTCAACAAATACCGGTACAACATCTTTCTTCTTAGCCATCTGGATTCCCTCCTGTAAATAAAAAGTATGGATTATAGTTTGCTTGATTAGACGTCTTTTATTCTTTACATTTGGTAGTATAATTTATCGTTAATTATTTGTCAATATATAAATGATATTTTTTTAACATTATTGTTTATTTTTTGTCATTTGTTGGAAATATTATTATATAAAGCAGTTCACGGGACATAAAACGGAATAATTTCCTATAGATGCTGCGTCGCTTATTTTGAACTTTCTACGCAAACTCGCCTGATGAACAGGCTCAGACAATGATCCGAAAGTTCAAGCTATGCTCGCATCAACTACAAAATAATTCAATGTTTCTGTGCGCACCGCCTGTTTTTCAGTTCTATTTCTCCCACTCAGTATATGAAAAAAATAAACTGCTTGGAAGCAGGACGGCTTACGCTGGAAGGTTATCATTTAGGCTAAGTAGAAAACTGTAACATGGAAATCCTTTACTTCCTCTTCTTCAATATATTGTTAAGTAAACAAAAAACGCCTGGGGATTTCCAGGGCAGGATTGGGATATTTTCGTCATAGTTGCGAGTATAGCCTTGCTCTCGACGGATTGTTTGAGCTTGTTCTTTAAGCGAGTTTCCGTCGAGAGTAAGATATCAGCGACGCAGCAACTATAGAAAATATCTCACCTGCTCTGAAACCTCAGGCGGGGTTCATATATTTACTTCACAATATATTCAATTTACCGATTCATCTCACTATGATATCCGACTGTCTCGTGATCATGGATAATATTCTCTATCTCCTCACGATCCAATGACGGCATATCACCTGGGATAGTATTCTTGGCTGCACTGCTGGCATTTCCATAGCGAAGAGCACTTGCACACCCTCCGTCTTCTCTCAAAAGTCCATATAGCACTCCGGAACAATAAGCATCTCCGCTTCCGATACGATCTACAACTTCGATATTCTCGTATGGTTTCTCTTCATAGAATTTCTTCGCTTTTGCGTCGTAAATTACAGAAGTAAAGTTATGTATCTTTGGACTTAATACAGTACGCTGGGTGGATGCGATGACGGAGATTGGATATTCAGCTGCAAAGCTTTCCATGATCTCTTTTACATTGCCTTCTTTTCCAAATGTCAGTCTTGCAGTGTCTTCGGAGCAGAAGAAAATGTCTACATAAGGAAGGATTCCTTCAATACATTTTCTTGCTTCTTCTCCTGACCAGAGATTCAGGCGGAAGTTCACGTCAAATGAAATGAGTATGCCTTTTTCTTTAAATCTCTTAATCATCTCTACTCCGGTCTTCCGACACTCTTCACTGAGCGCCAGAGTAATTCCGGAGGTATGAAAGCATCTGGTCGATTCATATATACTGTCATCAAATTCATCGATGTCAATTCTGGTCATGGACGAATGCTGTCTGTCATAGACCACGCCCGGTTTTCTCGGGTATGCTCCGTTCTCGTAGTAATACACGCCCAATCTTGCATCTTTTCCTGTATCGTATACCAGATAATCATCACTGACTCCACAGAACCGGATCTTATTCTTTGCGAACATACCGATACTACTGTCTGGAATTCTTGATATGATACCGGATCTCAGACCAAGAAGAGATACGCCGGAAGCTACGTTAAGTTCTGCGCCGCCAACCTGCTTCTGAAATGTCTCTCCACGTACGATACGCTCATTGTCCGGTGGGGACAGACGAAGCAGAATCTCTCCTAATGTCAGCAGATCAAATGCTTTTTTCTTCATAAAACTAGCCTCTTACTTCTTTTACAATCTCTACAGCCTCTTTTGTCATTGCCTCAATCTTGTCGAACTCTCCAGCCTCTACAAGACTTCCTTTTACCATCCAGCTTCCGCCACATGCAAGAATCTTGTCATATGCAAGATATTCTTTTACATTTGTCGCATTGATTCCACCTGTAGGCATGAATTTCAGTCCTGTGTATGGAGCTGCCATAGCTTTGATCATCTTCAGTCCGCCTGCTGGCTCTGCCGGGAAGAATTTTACAACTTCAAGACCATTCTCGATTGCCTGCTCAGCCTCGCTTGGAGTGCAGATTCCTGGTGTGATTGGAATATTCTTCTCTACACAGTATTTTACAATCTTAGGATTCAGTCCTGGGCTTACGATAAATTTTGCTCCTGCTGCTACAGCACGGTCTACCTGCTCTGTTGTCAGAACTGTTCCGGCTCCAACAAGCATCTCTGGATATTTCTCAGACATGATACGGATTGACTCCTCTGCTGCATCTGTACGGAAAGTAACCTCTGCACATGGAAGTCCTCCATTGCAAAGAGCTTTTGCAAGTGGCTCTGCGTCCTTTGCATCATTTAATACAACGACTGGTACAATACCAATTTTCTGAATCTTCTCTAATACTTCATTCATGATCTTTTTCTCCTTCTTCTTTTTCAGTTTCATTATGTGAAACCTATTTTCATATTATGAAATCTCTTAATTCTGATTATACTCAAAGGACGCATAATGTCAAGAGTATTTCAAGTTTTCTAACTACCTCTTTATTATAATTCTAAGCTTATGTAAAAACAACCTGTTCTCATTTGTAAATCTATATCAGCTTGAATGCAATTCTACATTATGCAAAAAGGGCGCATGAAAAAACTTCCGTTTTTTCACACGCCCCTTCTCTTATCCATCATTTTCTTTATGATGTCGGGTGCAAAAGCCCCCAACTATGACACACACAGACTGCCTATCTTTCTTAGGCATTTTTCTACATATTTTTCTTATGCTCAGTATGCAGAAGCATGTGAGCTTTGTGAGACATCGGTGCCTCAAAGTACTCTTTGTACATCTGAATGACATCTGGATTCTCATGAGAGAATCTAAGGTTCGCATTGCGATCCAGATAATACAGGTTCTTTCCACGTTCAAATGCGCGCTCTTCGCCGTCGTGAATCGGCTGTCCGCCACCACCGACGCATCCTCCCGGACATGCCATAACTTCTACAAAGTCATAGTGCACTTCACCGGATTCGATCTTGCGAATCAATTCTCTTGTATTTCCAAGTCCGCTGACTACTGCAGTTCTCACTGTAATATCATTAATCTGGAAATTTGCTTCCTGAACGCCGTCATTTTCATTGAATCCCTGGCTTCTGACTGCTGTAAATGCCTCTGCCGGCGGATTCTCACCTTTGATGATATAGTAAGCAGACCGAAGTGCCGCCTCCATAACTCCACCGGTTGCACCGAAGATGACTCCGGCTCCGGTTCCCTCATGCATCGGGCGGTCACTCTCAACATCTACCAGTGTCTGTGGGCTGATGTGTGCAGAACGGATCATTCGGATCAGCTCACGTGTGGTGATAACTGCATCAATATCATGTCCTGCATATTCTTCATAATAAAGATCCATCTCACGCTCTGCCTTCTTAGCCACACATGGCATAACAGATACAGTATAGATCTTTTCCGGACTTACGCCCAGCTTCTCTGCAAAATATGTCTTCATAACTGCACCGAACATCTGCTGTGGTGATTTTGCGGAAGACAGATATTTTACCAGATGTGGGAACTGACTCTTAATAAAGCGCACCCATCCCGGACAGCAGGAAGTGAACATCGGGCGGTCTTTTAATTCACCACTTGTAAATCTCTTTACGAATTCATTTCCCTCTTCCATAATCGTAAGATCCGCAGAAAATGTTGTATCAAATACATAGTTTATTCCCATTCTCTTGAGAGCATCTATGATTTTTCCAACTGTTGCATCTTCCGGTGCCAGTCCGAGTTCCTCTCCCCATGCTGCGCGGACAGCAGGTGCTACCTGAGCAACCACGATCTTATCCGGGTCTTCAATTGCTTTCCATACTTCATTCGTATCACTTCTCTCGCGAAGTGCTCCGACAGGACAATGTGTAATGCACTGACCACAAAGTGCACAATCTGCCTCTCGGATAGAATTATGACCTGACACATTAACTGTTGTGTGATAACCGGTTCCTTCTACATCCCAGACACCAAGCCCCTGAACCTTGTCACACACCTGCACGCAACGCATACATTTGATACATTTTGCAGAATCACGAATCAGTGGAAATGTTTTATCCCATGGCTGGTGTTCCAGATACTGATGAAATGGAAGTTCTATAATATCCAGATCATTTGCAATTTTCTGAAGACTGCAGTTGCCGCTTCTCATACAAGTTACACACTGACAGTCGTGCTCAGAAAGAATCAGTTCTACTGTTGTACGTCTGTCCTTTCTGACTTTCGGACTATTTGTATAAATGACCATACCTTCCTCGCAAATATTATTGCAGGCGGTGATCAGTCTGTCTTTTCCTTCCAGCTCTACCACACACACGCGACAGGCGCCTATTTCATTGATGTCTTTGAGATAACAAAGACTCGGAATCTGAATACCAACGGATCTGGCAGCTTCCATAATTGTGGTATTCTCTTCTACTGAAATCTGTCTTCCATCTATTGTAAGATTTACCATAATTTTTCTCTGCCTCCTTTAAATATTCCATATCCGAAATGATCGCAGCGCAGACAGCGGCAGGCTTCCTGTTTTGCTTCTTTTTCGGTCATGCAGTTCTCCACTCCTTCAAAATCACAGACTCTCTCACATGCCTCGCGCTCTGTAAGTTCTGCACGTCCGCAAGGTACTCTGTCATGAAGGCTTGCTTTCGGGATCTCTACATCACAGGAAATCTCATGATGATATCCAAGATATTCATCAATGTTGGCAGCTACAACTTTTGCTGCTGCAATCGCTTTGATCACAGTAGCCGGACCACTTGCACAGTCTCCTCCTGCAAATACACCTGGCATATCCAGGAAATCTCCTCCTGCAGTTGTCACGATCTTACCACGCTCTACCGGAATTCCTGCTTCTGCGAAATGATCTGTCTCAATATTCTGACCAATTGCCACAACAAGGATATCACATGGAATATACTGATCTGGCTCTCCTGTTGCTTTTACGCTTGCACGTCCGCCTTTGATCTCACTGATCATCTGCGGTGTAACATACATTCCTTTAATGTGATGATTTTCATCAATATCCAGAGATGCCGGGGCCTTCAGAGTCTGTACTTCAATTCCCTCTGCAATTGCTCCTTCAATCTCTGCCGGAAGAGCTGTCATATCTGCAACTCTTCTTCTATATACAATGCTGACTTTCTTAGCACCCAGTCTTTTGGCTGTACGGACTGCATCCATAGATACATTACCACCACCGACAACTGCGACTTCTTTTCCAGTCAGGTCAAGTGCTTCGTCTTTTCCTACATCTCTTAAGAACTGTACTGCTGAGATGACTCCGTCTGCATCTTCGCCTTCCAGTCCAAGTTTCTTATCTGTACTTGCTCCAATTGTAATCAGAACAGCATCGTACTCACTGCGAAGCTGTTGGATTGTAATATCTTCACCGATCTTAAGACCGTATTTTACTTCTACTCCTGTCTTTAAGATTGCATTGATATCCTCGTCCAGACGGTCTTTCGGAAGTCTGTAGTTCGGAATACCATAGCGGAGCATACCTCCAAGCTTTGGAAGCATCTCATATACCGTTGTCTGATGTCCCATAAGCTGCAGATAATAAGCTGCACTGAGTCCTCCCGGGCCTCCTCCTAATACAGCAATTTTCTTACCTGTGCTTGGTGCACATTTTGGCGGCTCTACTTCCCCTGCAAAGTCTGCTGCCACTCGTTTCAGGCCACGGATATTAATAGAATCATCAATCATGTTACGACGGCATCTTGCCTCACATGGATGCTCACAGATAAATCCACATGTTGTCGGGAATGGATTATCCTTACGGATCAGACGGATTGCATCTGCATAGCGTCCTTCCCCAACTAACGCTACATATCCTGGAATATCAACATGTGCAGGACATAAGGATACACATGGTACCGGCTGATTATATGTACAGGTACAGCGTCCGTTCTTGATATGCTCGATATAATCATCGCGATATCCGATCAGTCCCTTATATACCATATGCGCTGCCTCATATCCAATCGCACAGTCGGCAGACTCCATAATAGACTTTGCTGTCTGCTCCATAGTATCAAGTGTCTCCATTGTTGCGTTGCCGTTCAGTACCTTTCTGATCAGGTGATTCAACTGACCAAGACCGACACGGCAAGGTACACATTTTCCACAAGTCTGAGCATGGCATAACTCCAAAAATGCGCGAGACAAGTCTACTGGACATAATCCCGGTGGGCTTGATTCGATTCTGCGCTCAAGATCCTTGTAGAGCTGCTCCATAACAAGGTCTGCCCTGCTAGGAGTATCGATCGTTAATCTACTCATTTTTTTATTCCTTCCCTCTCTACCGATTGCTTTTAGAATAAGTAACGGTCATATTGTAACATTTGGATAATTTTTTGTAAATACTTTTATCCAAATTAGTCACAATGCTATTTTTTTATCAATATCAGCGTCTTTTCTATAGTTTCTTTTTATAAACGTCCTTATATTTTCTAAATATAATTTAGTTAGTTTCATTTAAAATCCGTCCCAATTTTATCAATCCTGTGAAACATATATCTTTCCTTGTGGTTTTAAATTTCAAATGCTATAATTAACCAAAAGAAACGCCTATAAGCGCGCTTGTTTATAGATAAATACAACATGAGGTGATACAAATGAACACAGGCTGCCTGATACTGGCAGGAGGAAAAAGCCGTCGGATGGGATATCGGAAATCCTCTCTGAGACTTAATGGAACAACATTTCTCGACAAACTGATTTTTGAACTACGCGATTTTCCTGAGATTCTGGTTTCAGTCGATGATGCCGCCCGGCATCCGGAAATCCCTTATTCAATGATTGATGACCGATATTCAGATTGCGGTCCTATGAGCGGACTTTACAGTGCCTTATCTGTCTGCGAGTCGGATGCGCTGCTCGTTCTTCCCTGTGACGTTCCTCTTTTTTCCGGAACACTGGCTCATCACCTTCAGGAAGTCATGAAACATTCTGATACGGATGCACTTATCTGTGTCACGGCGGATGAGCGGGTCCACCCCCTGTGTGGTATTTATCGCAAAAGCTGCACCCCTGTACTAAAGAGGTGCTTAGATAATGGAAATCTTCGGATCATGGATGCTTTGAACAACTTAAAGGTTCATTTTTATCACGTAGAAGAAGATTCCTGGCAGCTACAGAATATCAATACACCAGAGGAATACCAAAAGCTGACTGCAAAAAGCTGCCTGGCCATTTCCGGATTTAAAAACTCCGGAAAAACCACTTTAATGGAACGATTGATCCCAGAGCTGATCCACCGGGGACTTAAGGTCGCCACAGTCAAACATGACGGACATTCTTTCGAACCTGATTCTCCCGGAACAGACAGTTATCGATTCTGGCAGGCAGGCGTGAGTGCTTCCATCGTCTATGATAACGACAAATATTCCGTTGTAAAACGGGAACCTTTACAGGAATCTGCAATTGCGGGGCTCGTCGGTGATGCTGATCTTATTCTTTTAGAAGGCTTCAAATGGAGCGATTATCCAAAGCTTATATTATTGACTGGAAGTGATGAACAAAATAACAGCTTACTCGCTTCTGCTTCTAATTGTATCTCCTATATCACTGCTGATTTTTCAACCGAACAGTTGATACAAGATACACCCGTTTATTGTCGGGATAATATCGAAGCCATCGCTGACTGTATATTACAACATTATCATAACGGTGATTTAAAACATTTATAAATAATCGATACATTTATATAAGGAAAATATACATATGAACATTCAGACTTTAAAAGAAGCATCTGACTGTCTCCTGAATCTGGCAAAACCAGAAACTCAGGCGATAGAACACATTTTACTACAAGATGCTTTTGAACGAATTCTTGCAGAAGATATTACAGCTAAAATTCCGGTGCCTTCTTTTGCCAAAAGCGCATATGATGGATATGCACTTCGTCAGGCTGACACAGCCGCTGCTTCACCGGAACATCCTGTGACTTTAGACGTTACCGAGGTAATTCCTGCCGGAAGTGTTCCAACCTATCCAATCACAGAAGGAAAAGCTGCACGGATCATGACCGGCGCACCGGTTCCGGAAGGTGCCGATGCCATTATCATGCATGAGCGCACTTCCTTTACTGAGAATACAGTTACATTAACGGCGCCCGTTACCTCCGCAAACATCATTCCACCTGGGGAAGATGTTAAAGCCGGAACTTTGCTTGTTCCAAAAGGCAAAATACTTACCGCTTCTGACCTGGCACTGATTGCCGGACAGGGGATTGCTGAAATTGGGGTCTATAAAAAGCTCTCCATCGGGCTTATCAGTACCGGAAGCGAACTTTTGAATACGGGTTCTCCTTTAGAATACGGTAAGATTTATAACACGAATCCATATCTTTTAGGCGGTTACATTCAAAAACATCATATGACTGCCAACTACCTTAACACGGTCAGTGATGATCTGGATTCCCTGTGTCAGGCTGTACTTGAAGCCCTTAAGACCAATGATATCGTAATCACGACAGGCGGTGTATCTGCCGGTGATTTCGACTATATGCCGGAAGTGATACGTCGTATTGGGGGCGACCTTCTCTTCCACCGATTAAAATTCAAACCGGGCGGTGCAATGCTTGGAGCTTTAAAAGACGGAAAAGTCATCCTCGGCTTATCCGGTAATCCGGGCGCTGCCGCAACAGGTCTGTTGTGTGTCGGCTTTCCATTTATGAGAAAACTCTCTGGAAGATCTGACATCACATTTTCACAGACAACTGCTTATCTTGGGGTCGATTTTAAAAAATCAAGTCCCGTGACAAGAATTTTAAAAGGTCATTCAGATTTCAGAAATGGTATGTTATATTTCATCCCACTTAGTAATCAGCACAATGGTTCTGTTTCTTCCATGAGCGATTGTGATCTGCTAGCCGTCATTCCTGCCGGAAGCGAACCTCTTGCGGCAGGCGACAAGCTTGAAGTCTATATATTATGATATCAGGGCAAACAGTCTTTTCACATAACTATTTGCCGGCATCATATATATTAGAAATAAAATTTTATGGGGAAGGGAGGAATTTGTTATGAATTCACCAAAAGAAATTGCTAACAATTACATTGCTATCGGAAAGGGGAAGGTAAACACTCCGGTCGCCAAGATGTTCGTTCTTGGAATACTGGCCGGAATCTTTATCGCATTTGGAGGCGTTGCTTCTACTGCAGCCGCTGTATCTATTCCGCTGGCATCTGTAGGCAAGTTTCTTGGAGCATGCATCTTCCCGGGAGGACTTACTATGGTACTCCTCGCTGGAAGTGAACTGTTCACAGGTAATTGTCTTCTTGTTATTCCGCTCTGCAAAAAAGAGATCACTCTTGGCGGAATGCTGAAGAACTGGGTAGTTGTATACCTTGGCAATATGGTCGGTGGAATTGGTGTTGCTGCAATCTGTGTATTCAGCCACCAGGCCGGACTTTTTAACAACGGTCTTGCTGCTTCTATGATCAGCACTGCTGCCGGTAAGGTATCACTTTCCTTTGGCGATGCATTTCTTCGTGGAATTGCATGTAATTTCCTTGTATGTATCGCTGTATGGATTTCATTTGCTGCCAAGCAGGTGTCTTCTAAGATCATCGGATTGTTCTTTCCAATCATGATGTTCGTTTTATGTGGATTCGAGCATAGCGTAGCCAATATGTACTATATTGCTGCCGGTATTTTTGCTAAGGGAAATGCAGCATATCTTGAAGCTGCAACTGCTGCCGGCGCTGACGTATCTGGCCTTACATGGGGAGCTATGTTCACCAAAAATCTTCTTCCGGTAACGTTGGGGAACATTATCGGCGGAGCAGTTTTGGTAGGTCTTGCCTACTGGTTCGTTTACTTAAAAGACGACTAAAAAATCTTTATAATCTTTATTGAATTTAGAAAGGGAAAATTATGAGCAAATTATATCTTGCTGATCCGTCAGGTTATGACGTGAAAATGAATGAAATTTCAAGACATTTTTCTCATAAGGTTGAGGTTTATCCTCCTGGAAGCTGCCCAATTACTATGCAGATTTCTATGCTGCGTACGGCTGCAAACCAGACTTGTGGAAAATGTGTTCCGTGCCGCGATGGTCTTCCGCTTGTCGCACGTCTGATGCAGAAAGTGTTAGATGGCCGCGCAACCGAAAAAACATTAGACAATATTCGTATGATGGCTACAATGATCCGTTCATCTGCAGACTGTGCCATTGGCTGGAATGCTGCTGATGAGGTACTAAAAGGATTAACTCTGTTTGCAGAGGAGTACAGAAGTCATATTGAAAATAAAAAATGTCAGGAGTTCATTGGACAAAAAGTACCTTGTATCTCCTTATGTCCTGCACATGTAAATATTCCGGGATATATCGCATTAGTTGGTGAAGAGGATTACGCCGGAGCAATTAATCTGATCCGTAAAGACAATCCGTTCCCGACGGCCTGTGCCATGGTCTGTGAGCATCCTTGTGAGGAGCGTTGCAGAAGAAAGATGCTGGAATCACCGATCAACATCCGTGCACTGAAAAAATATGCGGTTGATATGATGCCGGTCGACAAAGTTGCTACACCAAAACCGAATCCTTCTACAGGAAAATCCATCGGTGTCATTGGTGGCGGCCCTGCCGGACTGACTGCTGCATACTTCTTAGCTCTTATGGGACATAAGATTGAAGTATATGAAACACATGATAAACTTGGCGGAATGCTCCGTTATGGTATTCCAAATTACCGTTTCCCAAAAGATCGTCTAGATGAAGATATCCGTGCGATCTTAAATAGCGGTGATATCCATGTTACATATAACACAACAATCGGAAAAGATATTCCTGTCAAAGATATTTACGAGAAACATGATGCAATTTTTGTTGGAATTGGTGCTCAGACAGGTAAGACACTTCGTATTGAAGGTGCTGACGCCGGAAATGTTGTATCTGCTGTAGATATTCTGGATCAGATTGGAAATGGAAATCTTCCTGATTACACTGGTAAAAGTGTTGTCGTTATCGGTGGTGGTAACGTTGCTATGGACTGTGCAAGAAGTGCTGTCAGATGTAACGCTGAAGAAGTATCCATCATTTACCGTCGCCGCCAGAAAGACATGACTGCCCTGGAGTCCGAGATTGAGTCCGCAGTTATGGAAGGAATCGCACTTGTAACACTGCAGGCTCCGATCGAGATTACAAAAGATGAAAATGGTAACTGCAAATCTCTGATCACACAACCACAGATGATCAGTGCTTATCGCGGATCCAGACCGGCACCAAAGGATGCTGCAAAAGAAAAACAGGAATTCAAAGCAGATGTTATCATGATTGCAGTTGGACAGGATATTGTATCCGCTCCATTTGAAGAGTTTGGTATCCCTGCAAAATGGAATATCCTTCAGGCCGGACTTGACACACAAGTAAAAGAAGTCCCTGGTGTATTCACCGGCGGAGACTGTGCAACTGGTCCATCTACTGTAATTCGTGCAATCGCTGCCGGAAAAGTAGCTGCACACAATATTGATGAATATCTTGGTTACCACCACACACTTACTTGCGAAGCTGTTGTACCGGAACCAAAAGAAAATATGCGTGATCTTATGGGACGTACAGAGATTGGTGAGCGCCCGGCAAATATCCGCAAGAAAGATTTCGAACATGTAGAAGAGCTCTTAACACACGAAGAAGCTATGCAGGAAGCATGTCGCTGTCTGCGTTGTGACCACTTCGGATGTGGAGCTATGGTAGGAGGTAGAGACTTATGATTAATCTGACAATCGATGGCGTACAGATTGAAGCAAAAGAAGGTCAGTCAATCTTAAGCGCTGCAAGGGAGCATGGAATCCATATTCCTACACTTTGCTTCCTGGAAAAAATTAATGAAATTGGTTCCTGTCGTATCTGTGTCGTAGAAGTAGAGGGGCTTAATAAACTTGTAACTGCCTGCAACACAAAAGTAAAAGAGGGCATGAACATTACAACAGACAGCCCAGCTGTTATCGAATCCAGAAAGAACACTCTCCATCTTTTGATGGCTGAGCATAAAACAAACTGTTTCAAATGTATTAAAAATGGTGCCTGTGAGCTTCAGGCTATGGCACGCGAATATGGTATTGATGTGCCAAACTTTAAATCATCACACGGAGATGTACAGCATGAGCCATTTGACGCTCATCCATTCCTCTCCTATGATCCGGGTCTTTGTATCCAGTGCCAGCGCTGTATCAGTACTTGTGCAAAAGCTACAGGAAGACATGCCCTTTCTCTTGAGAGAAACGGTGCACGTGTATATGTAAAAGTACCGTTCGGCGAAGGCTGGGAGAATTCCTTATGCGAGTCTTGCGGAAACTGTGCTCAGGCATGTCCAACAGGTGCTCTTACAATTAAGAGAAGAAAAGATTACCGTGAATGGGAAGTTAAGAAAGTCCGCACAACCTGTCCACACTGTGCTACAGGCTGTCAGATGGATCTGTACGTAAAAGACGGCAAAATCGTAGACGTACAGGGTGCAGACGGTCCTTCCAATCACAAGCTGCTCTGTGTCAAAGGACGTAGTGGTTCTTTCGACTTCGTAGACTGTGATGCAAGAATCCGTTATCCATTAATTAAGAATAAAGAAACTGGTGAATTTGAGCGTGCTACATGGGATGAGGCTTTAAATCTCGTAGCTTCCAAATTCTCAGAGATCAGAAATCAATATGGAGGTGAGGCGCTGGTCGGATTTGCCTGCTCTCGTTCTACCAACGAAGACATTTACATGCTTCAGAAAATGGTAAGAACAGCATTTAAGAGCAACAATACCGATAACTGCGCGCGCGTTTGACATGCTCCTACTGTTGCCGGATTGGCAACCACACTTGGCTCAGGAGCTATGACAAATACCATTTATGATATTACTCATGAATCTGATGCTATCCTCCTTGTAGGATCTAACCCGGAACATGCACATCCGGTTATCGGAATGCAGGTTCGTCAGGCCGTACAGCGCGGTGCTAAACTCATCGTAGTTGACCCACGTGATATCGACCTGTGCAAAGATGCTGATATCCATTTGAAATTAAAACCAGGTACAAACGTGGCGTTTGCAAATGGTATGATGCACATTTTCATTGAAGAAGATTTGATCGACCACAAATTCATCGAAGACCGTACAGAGAACTTCGAAGCTATGAAGGAAATGGTCAAAGATTATACACCTGAAAAAGTAGCAGAGATCTGCCAGATCGATGCAGATATGTTAAGAGAAGCTGCACGTATTTACGCAAAAGCTGATCGTGCACCAATCATGTACTGTCTTGGTGTTACAGAACACCATACAGGTACAGAAGGTGTTATGTCCATGTCAAACATGGCTATGATGGTTGGTAAACTTGGAAAACCTGGATGTGGTGTTAACCCGATCCGTGGTCAGAACAATGTACAGGGAGCCTGCGATATGGGTGCTTCCCCGAACCAGTTTAGCGGATATCAGAACATCGACAAACCAGGAGTTCTTGAGAAATTTGAAAAAGCATGGGATACAAAGCTGAACCCGAATATCGGTACAAAAGCTACAGACTGCTTCCCTAAGATGATCAGTGGCGATATTAAAGGACTGTTTATCTTCGGCGAGGATCCAGTCAGAACAGATCCGAATACACATCACGTAATCAAATCTCTTGAGTCACTGGACTTCTTCGCAATTGACGAGCTGTTCATGACTGAGACTGCAAAACTTGCTGATGTTATTCTTCCGGGACGTTCTTATGCTGAAAAAGAAGGAACCTTCTCCAATACTGAGAGACGTGTACAGCGCGTTAGAAAAGCCGTAGAGATTGAAGGTGATACAAAGCCTGATACTTGGATCTTCACTGAGATCATGCGTCGTATGGGCTATCCACAGCCTCATCTGACACCTGCACAGATTATGGATGAAATTGCATCTGTAACTCCTTCATTTGCCGGTATCAGCCATGAGAGGCTGGACAGCGAAGAAGTAAACGGACAGGGACTTCAGTGGCCATGTACATCAAAGGATCACCCTGGAACACCAATTATGCACGTAGGAAAATTTGCAAGAGGTCTTGGATATTTCAGACCAGCTGCATACACACCTTCTATGGAGCTTCCAGATGAGGAATATCCTCTGATCATGATGACAGGACGTATTCTCTATCATTACAATGCATGTGCTATGACTGATAAGACAGAAGGAATCAATCAGATTGCCGGCGAATCCTTTATCGAGTTAAACACAGAAGATGCACAAAAGCTTGGCGTTGAAGACGGAGAGATGGTTTCCATTTCTTCCAGACGTGGAACGATTCAGGCAAAAGCTGCCGTATCCTACAAGACAAATCCTGGTGAATGCTGGATGCCTTTCCACTATATCGAAGGTGGTGCAAACTGGCTGACAAGCGATGCACTGGATTCCATCTCAAGTACACCAGAGTACAAAGTATGTACGGTTAAAGTTGAGAAGATTACAGCGTAAATACAAAATAGAACGGAATACATATAAGCAAATACATGCCTGAGTGCTCCGAGTACAGAACATTCCGATGAGCTAATAAGCGTGTCAATCGTGTACAGCAATGGCTTACACGATTGACATTATCTCATCTCTATTGTACTCAAGTCGCACGCAGGCATGTATTTTGCTTTGTATTCCTGTTTATTGGCTGACTGTGGAAGTTTTATTTACGTTGATTAAGGAAGAAAGTATATTGTATTCTATTTTTTAACCACAGTATGGACACTATTTATAAGTGCAACCCTTAATGATTTTCCACAGAATGAACAGCGATTTTTGATTACAATTATGATTAGATCTATTATAAGTAATACCACTCAAATTTTTGTGAGTATCATCCAATCAGTAATACATGAAATTAAAATAACTAATCCCCAAAAATACCACTACTCCTGCAAATTGTTCTAAATAATTTGCAGGAACTCATTATTATTCTTTTTTCTCCTTAAATGACTTCAGAAATATCACCCATCCAAAGAGCAGCAGATTAATTACCAGTGCCGCAGGAATATCTTCCCAGTGGATTTGCTGATTCTGAAGTACATCCGCAGAGTATGTTCCTGAAAAAACTACCGCCATATTATTATTCAAAAAATGAATAATTATCGGAACCCAGATATTCTGAGTTTTCATATAAGTATATGCCATAAAAAGCCCCAGTGAAATACAGGTAACAAACTGGCTTGCCAGAGCCGCCAGCCCCATATCCGGCGTAGTATAATAGAAGAAGTCTATTGGCAGATGCCATACAGCCCACACACAACCTAGAAGTATCACGCCGCCTTTCAGACCAAATTTCTTCTGAAGAAGAGGTTGAAGATAATATCTCCACCCGTATTCTTCTCCGAAGAATGCTACTACTGATATGAAAAAATTCATCAAAACAGTAAAAAACATGCTCCAAGTAGCAGGATTTGCCATTATTTTGCCAAATTCAGAAAGCTGACCTCTGAAAGCGCTGGCAATCAAAAATCTGAGAAGATATAAGCCAATAAACAACAGAATCATAAGAACAGATATATTCCAATGGCCACTGTTCAATCCATAGACTCTGCACTTTTCATTACCGGATGCCAGAAGAAGAAGCCAGAAAATAACACTGCCGCCTATCATAATGCACTCCAAAATCAGCCCCCACTGAGAAAACATCGTGCCCATCAAATCTATATTTTTCGGAGCCAGAACAGAAGCCGCCGTGCAGACAACCAGCACCGCCGTAAGCGCCACAAAGAATATGTAAAAGGTCTTTGGAAGATTTTTATCTTCCTTTTTGGTAATTAAATAAGCCATCATCACACCGGCTGCTGGATACAACATCTGCGCCTTTGGAAAAGCGCTGAGATCAAGATCTTTTCCATAGCCATACCACATCAGAAGTCCCTGCACATAGGTAATTCCATATGCTACAATCACATAGATTAAAAGCTGTTTTTTCTCTGTTTGCATTAATTTCTTAATTCCTCCTTATAGCTTCTAATTTGTTACCTACATTATATCATACTATTTTTCCAATTACATCCACCTAATTCTAATACACTGCCATTTGGCTTGCTTCTGTAACCAGCATTCAGTTGATTTTTTCCTGCATTGTTTCCTTTGCATCTTCATTGAAATGATAGCGGACAACAAATATAGACCGTCTGTCCGATTTTCTTTGTAATCTTGCAGTTTCATAGGCTACCTATATATAGCCTTTTCTTTTTTGTTTGCAAAAAATCTAGTGATTACAGCACTTTTTAAAACAAAATGAGTTTTTATATGACGCAATCATCAACAAGAAGTGTAGCTAACAAATATCACTGTCTATTCCTTCCATTTTTCTCAGACGATATCGCTCTGGAGTTAAATGCCTAATATTCTTCCCTGTCAGGCAAGACGATAAGTACATCGTATGCTTATATCCTATTATACCGCTATCCCTTCTATCGTAAACTACAAGACAACATATCTTATTTGCAAATTATCAAACATTTTATTTTCATACAAATTACAAAAAAGCTGCCATGTTTTCACATGACAGCTTTAAAATTATCTTATTCAGATGATCGAAGTATTTGCAATTATACAAGCTCGATAAGAACTTCCATAGCTGCATCACCTTTACGCTGACCAATCTTAACGATTCTTGTGTATCCACCTTTACGATCTGCGTATTTTGGTGCGATCTCGTCGAATAATTTAGCAACAAGATCAACTTCTTTTGTGTTTTTCTTTCTTCCAGCCTGTGCTGTAGGAACCTCTGTTACAGGGTAAAGAACTTTCAGCATCTGGCGGCGAGCGTGAAGTCTGCTAGGCATATCTTTCTTGATTGTCTTGTCAACTTCGTCGTAAACTGTTTTCTTCTTTCCGTCTACAACTTCTTTTACTCTCTTGCCATTTGCATCTTTACGAGCAACTTTAGCTTTTACAGTAACTTCTTCGAAGTTATCTTTCTCTTTTACAGCCATAGCAATAAGACCTTCAGCGATCTTGCGGATCTCTTTAGCCTTAGCTTCTGTTGTAACGATTTTTCCGTTGTTCAGAAGTGCTGTTACCTGGTTTCTTAATAAAGCTTTTCTCTGGCTTGATGTTCTGCCGAGTTTTCTATACTTTGCCATTTTAAATTTCCTCCATATTTAACACTTGGTTATACTCTTCGGGCTTACTAGCCAAATGCTCTGCTGTGCTCTTACGGTCTTACCAGCAGATAACATCTATTTCACTTAATGCTTAACGAATGTATCACCTTACGGCTCACATTCCTATAAGTATTCAGTGTTTACTCTTCTCCTTTGCTTAAGCTTAATCCTAATTCATCAAGCTTAGCAAGAACTTCTTCCAGTGACTTACGTCCAAGGTTACGAACTTTCATCATATCCTCAGATGTTCTGTTTGTGAGCTCTTCAACTGTGTTGATTCCAGCTCTCTTCAGACAGTTGTATGAACGAACAGATAACTCAAGTTCATCAATGCTCATCTCAAGCACTTTCTCTTTCTCGTCATCTTCTTTCTCAATCATGACTTCAGCAGCCTGTGCTACTTCTGACAGATCAATAAAGAGTTTCAGATGCTCGCTCAATACCTTTGCAGCAAGGCTGACTGCCTCATCTGGAAGTAATGTACCATTTGTATATACATCTAATGTCAGTTTATCAAAATCTGTAATCTGTCCGACACGTGTATTCTCAACTGTGAGATTCACGCGCTCCACTGGGGTGTAAATAGAATCGATTGGGATTACTGCAATTGGTAACTCATCGTTCTTATTCTTCTCAGCACTTACATATCCTCTGCCCTTTGTAATGGTCAGCTCCATATATAATTTGCTGTCTGCTCCACCATTCAATGTAGCGATAACAGTCTCTGGATTCATGATCTCAATATCCTGATCTACCTGTATATCTGCAGCTGTGACAACACCTTCACCCTCGAACTCGATATATGCAGTCTTCGGCTCATCTGTCTCAGATGTATTCTTGATAGCCAGTGACTTCAGGTTCATGATGATTTCGGTAACGTCTTCTTTCACTCCTGGGATGGAGCTGAACTCATGCAGAACGCCATCAATCTTTACCTGGCTGATAGCAGATCCTGGTAATGATGAAAGCATAATTCTGCGAAGAGAATTACCTAATGTTGTTCCATAACCTCTTTCCAAAGGCTCTACAACAAATCTTCCATACTTTTTATCTTCTGAAATCTCTGTTATTTCTATATTGGGTTTATTAAAATCAAACACTAAGTCCACCTCCTGTGGGGTTACTGGTTATTATTTAGAATATAACTCGACGATTAACATCTCGTCAACTGGAACATCGATTGCTTCACGTGCTGGAAGCTCTTTAACTGTTCCTTTCAGGTTCTCCTGATCTACTTCTAACCAGTCTGGAACCATACGTCCACCTGTGACCTCTACGATCTCTTTGTATCTTGGAGAGCTCTTTTTAGCCTCTTTGATCTCTACTGTATCACCAGCTTTGATCAGGTAAGATGGAATATTTACCTGCTTACCATTTACAAGTACATGCTTATGATCAACGATCTGTCTAGCTTCACGTCTTGTTCTAGCAAATCCCATACGGAATACTACGTTGTCAAGTCTGGACTCAAGAAGGATCATCAGGTTATCACCTGTCATTCCGTTCATACGCTGAGCTTTCTCGAAGTAGTTTCTGAAAGGTTTCTCTAATACACCATAGATGAATTTAGCTTTCTGTTTCTCACGTAACTGAAGACCATACTCGCTCATCTTTCTATTGGATCTCTTTAACTGTCTGTTGGACTTTTTATCAATTCCTAAATATACTGGATCCATACCGAGGGATCTACATCTTTTAAGAACCGGAACTCTATTTACTGCCATGTTTTAATTTTCCTCCTATAAATATTCGGATACTACAATCCATTAACGTAATTATTGTAACTAGACTCTTCTGCGCTTCGGCGGACGGCAACCATTGTGTGGTACCGGTGTTACGTCTCTGATGCTTGTTACATCGATTCCGCATGCCTGAAGTGCACGGATTGCTGCTTCTCTACCTGAACCTGGTCCTTTAACCATTACGTCAACTGATTTTAAACCATGTACTAATGCTGCTTTAGCTGCTGTTTCAGCTGCCATCTGAGCTGCATAAGGGGTAGATTTTCTTGAACCTCTAAATCCAAGACCGCCCGCACTTGCCCATGAAAGAGCATTTCCCTGAGCATCTGTTAATGTAACGATTGTGTTATTAAAAGATGACTGAATGTGAGCCTGTCCATGTTCAACGTTTTTCTTGACACGTTTCTTTGTCACTTTCTTTGTAACTTTCTTTGCCATAATAAAACTAACCTACGCTTTCCTTTTTGTGTTATTTGTTATTTGTTACTTATTTCTTCTTGTTTGCTACTGTTCTCTTAGGACCTTTTCTTGTTCTTGCATTTGTCTTAGTCTTCTGACCACGAACCGGAAGTCCTTTTCTGTGACGGATTCCTCTATAGCATCCGATCTCCTGTAATCTCTTGATGTTCAGAGCGATCTCTCTTCTAAGATCTCCTTCTACAGTCTGAGTCTCGTCGATTACTGCACTGATTTTCTTTACATCGTCGTCTGTAAGATCTCTACAACGAATATCAGGATTAACTCCTGCCTGTGCTAAGATACGGGTTGCGCTTGTTCTACCGATTCCGTAGATATAAGTTAATCCGATCTCAACTCGTTTGTCTCTTGGTAAATCTACACCTGCAATACGTGCCATGTGACTGTTCCTCCACTTTCTTTGTTTGTTATCGTCTTTAATAGGGGACACATCTCCATGTCCCAGGCATGTTCGGTATCATGCCCTTTCCGGTCACCGCATCTTTTATGGAAGCTGCGCGGTAATGACGGACCGGCATTAGAAGCAATATACGAGGAATCATCACCGGCTAAAGGTGTTCCTTGTATATTTAAAATAGTCTCTACACACCGCCTGGCGTGTCCTGACTATCAGCCGCCTAATTAATTAACCCTGTCTCTGTTTGTGTTTCGGGTTTTCGCAGATAATGCGAACGCTTCCTTTTCTTTTGATTACTTTGCATTTTTCGCAAATTGGTTTTACTGATGATCTAACCTTCATTAGGGGATCCTCCTTTCATCCATTGCTCTGCCTTTTGTTTCGCACGGTTTCTTTTATCATATCATTTTGCAACTCATGAAAATATCTGAAGACTGTATCACCGACTGTTCTTCAAATATATGATAACGCAAATATAAGCGCCCAGAAACGCGCTTATATATTGTAGCATTATATCTCAAATAAAGTCAATACTTTTTCTTGAGTTTTTTAAATTTTTTCAAGTATTTTTTCGAATATTTTTTTTAGCTTATTTTAATGTCTATTTTCGAATTGTCAGATATATTTCTATATCCTTTTCAAGATTATTTTAAATCTCTTCCTATTTATCTCTCCAGATAATTCTTCCTTTTGAAAGATCATATGGGGATAACTCAAGTGTTACTTTATCTCCTGGTAAGATCTTGATAAAGTTCATTCTAAGTTTTCCGCTGATGTGTGCCAGAACCTGATGTCCATTCTCAAGTTCAACCTGAAACATTGCGTTTGGTAATTTTTCTACTACTGTTCCTTCAATTTCTATTACGTCAGCTTTTGACATATACGCTTCCTCCTAATTCTGATTATCTTCCTTATTCCAAATTTTGATCCATCTTTTTATGTCCACATTTGTGGCGCCCTGAATATCAAAGCTTTCTTTGATCAACTGGACATGCTTCTTCTTTTTCTTTTTCGGCTTATCCAGTGTTCTTACTTTTCCATCCACTAAATATACGTATGCCTCTTCAACCTTTGTGATTACATACACCTTTCCGGCATCATGTCCACTTTTGGACCGGGCCATCATTCCTGTTTCAAACTGTTCCATAGCGATCTCTCCTATATTTGAGTTTCTCTCGAATCATAATTTTGAATTCGAATCTGACTGTCAGATCGTTTTCTTCTATTATAATACCTTCTCACTAAGCGAGAGAAGTTTTGGTTCTCCCTCTGTGATCAGCACTGTATTTTCATAATGTGCTGCTAGTGAACCATCTCTGGTGACAACTGTCCAGTCATCATCCAGCCAGTCAACTTCATGACCACCTGCCGTGATCATTGGTTCAATCGCTAATGTCATACCTGCTTTCAGAAGCATTCCCTTCCGGTTCATCCTAAAATTCGGAATTTCAGGTGCCTCATGCAGATGTGTTCCTATTCCGTGTCCACACAGATCACGAACCACACCATATCCATGTTCTTCGGCGTAATCTCCGATCGCACCGGATATATCAAATAAATGATTACCTTCTCTGGCATATTTTATACCTTCAAAGAAACATTCTTTTGTTATCTGCATCAGATTTTTTGCTTCTTTACTGATTTCACCTACTCCATAAGTTCTGGCCGCATCTGAATGATACCCCTTGTAGATGACTCCTGCATCCAGACTTACAATATCTCCGTCCTGAATCAGTCGGTGTTTGTCCGGTATTCCATGAACAACTTCCTGATTCAAAGATACGCAGATGGATGCCGGATATCCGTTATAATTCAGGAAGGAAGGAATACAATCATAACTGCGTATAATCTCTTCTCCTAATCTGTCGATATCCAGCGTACTCATCCCCGCATGGAGCGCGTCACGTAGTTCATTATGTACAATCTCAAGAATTCTTCCGGCTTCTGCCATTAGTTCAATTTCTCTTGCTGATTTTATCGTGACCGGCATGCTGTTACGCTCCTAAAATCTCCACAATGTTCTGGAACACAACATCAATGTCAACTGTTCCGTCAACTGTCTTTAAGATTCCTGCATTTGTGTAGTAATCAATCAGTGGCTGTGTCTGCTCGTGATATACATCAAGACGTTTCTTTACTGTCTCCGGTTTATCATCATCACGAAGAATGAGTTCTTTACCACATGCATCACAGATTCCTTCAACTTTTGTAGGAGCATATTCCAGATGGTATGTAGCTCCACAGCCAACACAGGCACGACGTCCACCCATACGGTGAATGATATTCTCATCCGGTACATCTACATCAATTGCATAATCCATCTTCTGTCCAAGTTCTGCAAGTGCTTTATCAAGTGCTTCTGCCTGAGGAATGGTTCTCGGAAATCCATCCAGAACATATCCATTCTTGCAGTCTTCCTGATTCACACGGTCAACTACGAGATCAACTACCAGTTCATCCGGTACAAGAAGTCCCTGATCCATATATGTTTTTGCTTTTTTACCAAGCTCTGTTCCCTCTTTGATATTAGCTCTGAAGATATCTCCAGTAGAAATGTGTGGGATTTCGTACTTAGCTGCAATTTTCTTAGCCTGTGTGCCTTTTCCAGCTCCTGGCGCACCTAACATAATAATCTTCATAATTACTCTCCTTTATAGCATAATAACCCGCGAAAGAATCTTCCGCGAGTTATCCTGCTTATTTATTCAAAAAACCTTTGTAATTTCGTACAAGCATCTGTGACTCGATCTGCTTAAGTGTCTCTAAGATTACACTGACAATGATGATCAGTGATGTACCACCAAAGGACACACTTGCTCCTAACCATCCATTAAAAATGATCGGTACAAGCTGAATCAATACAAGACCACATGCGCCAACAAAGATAATGTAATTCAGAATCTTTGTCAAATACTCAACAGTCGGTTTTCCTGGACGGATACCCGGAATAAATCCACCATTTTTCTTCATGTTATTTGCAATCTCTAACGGATTAAATGTAATTGATGTATAGAAATAAGCAAAAAATACTGTCAAAATGATGTATACTGCCAGTCCCCAGCTATATTTCGGCATCTGAGGATTACACCAGTTACCCTGATTAAGACCTCTTAAAATCTCGCTTCCGATTCCTGTTCCATTTCCCTTGCCGGCAAATGTTGCAATCACAATCGGGAACTGCATCAATGAAGATGCAAAGATAATCGGGATAACACCTGCAGTATTGACTTTCAGCGGAATGTTCGTGGACTGTCCACCGTAAGTTCTTCTTCCCATCACCTTCTGTGAATACTGTACTGCAATTCTTCTCTCGCCGTCCTGAAGTACTACTACGAATACAACAAGTACGAGGATAATAGCAACTATAATAACAACAGCAAGTCCACCTGATGCGAGACTTTTTCCTTTTACGAATTTCGTAAAGAGCGTTGTCATATCGCTTGGAATACGTGAGATAATATTAATTACCAACACAATTGAAATTCCATTTCCTACACCTTTTTCAGTAATCCGCTCACCAATCCACATCAAAAATGTAGAGCCTGCGGTCAGTGTAAGAACTACGATTGCAGCATTCACAAAATTAAATTCTTTCAAAAGTCCCTGTCTTCCGAAACCAACAGCCATAGCTGTTGACTCCATAAGAGCAAGTCCAACTGTCAGATAACGTGTAATTGCTACAATCTTCTTCCTTCCATCTTCTCCATCTTTCTGCATCTCCTCAAGTTTCGGAATTGCGATTGTAAGAAGCTGGACAATAATGGAAGATGTAATGTATGGAGTAATGCTCAATGCCAGAATTGACATCTGCTCAAAAGAGCCTCCGGTGAAAGCGTTAAACAAGTTGAACGCCTCCCCGGAATTCTGAGCAAAAAACTCTTTAATATAAGTCGGATCTACTCCTGGTGTAGGCAACTGTGATCCCAGTCTGATTACGATCAACATCAAAAAAGTATATCCAAGTTTTCTACGAATATCCTTTGTTTGAAATGCCCTTCGAAATGTCTCTAACATTAGATCACCTCTGCTTTTCCACCTAACGCCTCAATCTTAGCTACTGCACCAGCACTAAATGCATTTGCCTGAACAGTAAGCTTCTTTGTGAGCTCACCGTTACCAAGAATCTTAACACCATCTCTTGGATTCTTAACGATTCCCTGCTCGATCAGTGTTTCTACGGAAACAACTGCATCATTGTCAAATACTTCAAGAGCACTTACGTTAATTCCAACGATAGTCTTAGAATTTCTGTTTGTAAATCCTCTCTTAGGTATTCTTCTATATAATGGCATCTGACCACCTTCGAAACCTGGTCTTGGTGCTCCAGAACGAGCTTTCTGACCTTTGTGTCCCTTACCAGCTGTCTTACCATTTCCAGAACCGTGTCCACGTCCTCTTCTGAAATTATCACTCTGTTTTGCTCCATCAGCAGGTCTTAAGTTTGATAAATCCATTGTGACACCTCCTTATCTGAATTTTAATCTATGCTTCTTCTACTTTTACCAGGTGCTGAACCTGTTTGATCATTCCTCTTGTAGCTGCGTTATCCGGCAGAACTACTGTCTTATTAAGCTTCTTTAAACCTAAAGCTTCAACAGTTTTCTTATGCTTCGGAACAGCTCCAATTGTAGATTTTACTAATGTTACTTTTAAATCTGCCATTTCACTCTTCCTCCTTAGCCTAAGATTTCTTCTACTGATTTACCGCGAAGTTTAGCTACTGCTTCCGGAGTTTTTACCTGACGTAATCCCTCAACAGTTGCAAGAACAACGTTCTGCTTATTGTTTGAACCAAGAGATTTTGTACGAATGTTCTTGATTCCTGCCATCTCGATTACGGCACGCGCCGGACCACCGGCGATAACTCCAGTACCTTCTGGAGCCTTCTTAAGTAATACAGAAGCGCCTCCGAATTTACCGATATAATCATGTGTTACACTGTCATTTTCATCTAATGCTACAGAGATGAGATTCTTAGCTGCATCTTCTTTTCCTTTGCGGATTGCTTCCGGAATTTCTGTAGCTTTTCCTAAACCTGCACCAACATGGCCATTTCCGTCACCAACAACTACTAAAGCTGTGAATCTCATATTACGGCCACCCTTAACAACTTTCGTTACACGTTTAATTGACACTACTTTTTCTTCTAGCTCTAACTGACTAGCATCAATACGTTCCTGTCTCATGTGTGCTCCTCCTTCTAGAAATTCAACCCAGCTTCTCTAGCTGCGTCTGCTAATGCCTGAACTTTACCCTGGTAAATAAATCCGCCTCTGTCGAAGACAACGTCTTTAATACCTTTCTCGATTGCCTTCTCAGCAATCACTTTTCCAAGATATGCTGCTGCATCAACGTTGTTTGTCTTCTCTAAGTTTGCTTTCACATCTTTCTGAAGAGTGGAAGCGGAAACCAGAGTTGTCTGAGCTACATCATCAATGATCTGTGCATACATGTGATTGTTACTTCTAAATACTGCTAAACGTGGGCACTCTGCTGTACCACTTAAACGGTTACGTAATTTTCTGTGTTTGTTAACACGAACTACACTTCTTGATTTTTTGCTAACCATTTTTACACTCTCCTTTCTTATTTCTTACCAGTCTTACCAACTTTACGTCTGATAACTTCATCAGCATACTTAATACCTTTACCTTTGTAAGGCTCCGGTCTTCTCTTGTCTCTGATCTCAGCCGCAAACTGGCCAACTTTTTCTTTACTGATTCCTTTAACGATGATCTTGTTCTGACCTTCAACTACTGTCTCAACGCCTTCAGGATCTTCCATCTCAACTGGATGAGAATAACCAAGGTTCAGTGTTAATTTGTTACCTGATTTTGCTGCTCTGTATCCAACACCATTAACTTCCAGAACCTTCTGGTATCCTTCTGTTACACCAATAACCATGTTATTGATCAGTGTTCTTGTAAGACCATGTAAAGATTTCATTTTCTTTAAATCGTTTGGTCTTGTTACAACAACTTCATCACCTTCCTGCTTGATTTCCATCTCTGTAGGAAGTGCTTTCTCAAGTGTTCCTTTTGGACCTTTTACAGTCACTACATTGTTTTCTTTAATCTCAACAGTAACTCCTGCCGGGATTGCGATTGGATGTCTTCCGATACGTGACATATCTAAATCCTCCTTAACTTAGATTCTCGGAATGAGTCTTTGCTCACTCTGTTTTCAGTTTCAATTGTTCAGTGCCTACCAAATGTAGCAGAGAACTTCTCCACCAACGCCAAGCTTTCTAGCTTCTTTGTCAGTGATTACACCGTGGTTTGTAGAAATGATTGCTGTTCCCAGTCCTCCAAGTACTCTCGGAAGATCTGCGCTGTTAGCGTATACACGAAGACCTGGTTTAGAGATTCTTCTAAGTCCTGTGATAACTTTCTCATTCTTGTCTGCACCATATTTTAATGTAATATGGATTGTTTTGAATACTCCATCTTCTACGATGTCATATTTCTCGATATATCCTTCATCTAATAAGATATTTGCGATTGCAAGCTTCATCTTGGATGAAGGTACATCTACTGTATCATGTTTAGCAGTATTTGCATTACGGATTCTTGTAAGCATATCTGCAATTGGATCGCTCATAGTCATGAATTGTTTTCCTCCTCTTCTGATGGATTGTTTAATGTAGTTCTCTTCGCCGGGCTCGTGGAATACCTCGCCAGACTCAGAGAACGGCCTTCTCACTAAACTCGGCCGGCGCTGGGCGCTTGACCTTGCCAAGTGTTCAGTGCCTACCAGCTTGCTTTCTTAACGCCTGGAATCTGTCCTTTGTATGCCAGTTCACGGAAGCAAACACGGCAGATACCATATTTTCTTAAATATGCATGAGGACGTCCACAAATTCTGCAACGATTATATTCTCTTGTAGAGAATTTCTGCTGACGCTGCTGTTTTACTTTCATTGCTGTCTTAGCCATAATTTACCTCCCTATTTTGTAAAAGGCATATTGAACTGTGTAAGCAGCTCACGAGCCTCTTCATCTGTATTCGCTGTTGTAACGAAGATGATATCCATACCTCTTACCTTGTCAACCTTATCATACTCGATCTCAGGGAAGATAAGCTGTTCTTTGATACCAAGAGCGTAATTTCCTCTTCCGTCAAATGCGTTAGGATTTACACCTCTGAAGTCACGTACACGAGGGAGTGCAAGGTTAACCAGACGGTCAACGAACTCATACATCTTCTCTCCTCTTAAAGTAACTTTACAACCGATTGCCATTCCTTCTCTCAGTTTGAAGTTAGCAACGGACTTTCTAGCTCTACAAACAACTGCTTTCTGTCCTGTGATCTTCTCAAGATCAGCAATTGCGGAATCTAACAGTTTTGCATTGTCTTTTGCCTCGCCAACACCCATGTTGATTACAACTTTATCAAGTTTTGGCACTTCCATAATATTCTTATAACCGAACTTTTTCGTTAATGCATCAACGATTTCGTTCTGGTACTGTTCTTTCAGTCTACTCAAAGCTTAAGCCCTCCTTCCTCAATTAATCGATCACTTCACCAGTAGATTTTGCAAAACGAACCTTCTTGTCTCCATCCATTTTGATTCCAACTCTTGTAGCTTTACCTTTGTGTAAGTACATAACGTTGGAAATGTCGATAGATCCTTCCTGGTGAACGATTCCACCATTCTGGTTTGTCATGCTAGGTTTTGTATGCTTTGTAAGCATGTTAACGCCTTCTACAGTAACTCTTCCGTTCTTGTGATCTACAGCGATAACTTTGCCTTCTTTGTCTTTATCTTTACCAGCGATAACTTTAACTGTATCACCTTTTTTAATTTTTAACATTGCCATTCCTTTGCACCTCCCTACAGTACTTCCGGAGCTAAGGAAACAATTCTCATGAAGTGTTTGTCACGAAGCTCTCTTGCTACTGGCCCAAAGATACGGGTTCCTCTTGGTGTCTTATCGTCTTTTATAATTACAGCAGCGTTTTCGTCGAAACGGATGTAAGATCCATCTTTACGGCGAGTACTGTTTACAGTACGAACAACTACAGCTTTAACTACATCGCCTTTTTTAACAACGCCGCCTGGTGTTGCATCTTTAACAGTCGCAACAATAACGTCTCCGATACTTGCATATCTTCTTGTTGAACCGCCAAGTACGCGGATACACAGTAACTCTTTAGCACCTGTGTTGTCTGCTACTTTAAGTCTGCTTTCTTGCTGTATCATGCAGGTTTCCCTCCTTATACTATTTCACTTTTTCCATAACTTCAACAAGTCTCCATCTCTTGTCTTTTGACAGAGGTCTTGTTTCCATAACTTTTACTTTGTCTCCGATGTTGCATTCATTGTTCTCATCATGAGCTTTCAGCTTATATGTCTTCTTTACAATCTTTTTGTAAAGCGGATGTTTTACATGATCTTCGATTGCAACAACGATGGTTTTATCCATTTTATTACTGATAACCTTACCAACTCTGGTTTTTCTAAGATTTCTTTCCACAGTCTGTAACTCCTTTCCTGGGGTTTATGAGTCTACTCTTAATTCTGAGCTGCCTTTTCAGTAATTACTGTCTGAATTCTGGCAATATTTCTTCTAACTTCTTTGATTCTGCTTGTGTTGTCTAACTGATTTGTTGCGTTCTGGAATCTTAAGTTGAAGAGTTCCTTTTTAGCAGCTACTAATTCTTCATTCAGCTCTGCAGCTGATTTTGTCTTTAAATCTTCTACAAATGCATTAATTTTCACTGTTATCACCGCCTTCTAAGTCTGCGCGAGAAACTACTTTACATTTACATGGCAGCTTGTGTGTTGCAAGACGAAGAGCTTCTTTTGCTACTTCCTCAGCTACTCCGGAAATCTCGAACATTACGCGACCCGGTTTAACAACTGCTACCCAGTACTCTAAGGTTCCTTTTCCAGAACCCATACGTGTCTCAGCTGGTTTCGTAGTTACAGGTTTATCAGGGAATATTTTGATCCAAACTTTACCACCACGTTTGATATAACGAGTCATAGCAACACGGGCAGCCTCGATCTGGTTGGAACGGATCCAGCATGGCTCCATTGCAACGATACCATATTCACCATTAGTAATCTTGTTTCCGCGAAGAGCTTTACCCTTCATGGAACCACGGAAT
>QFCE01000792.1_pt1 | contig 101301 bp, 98 predicted proteins | sample 5346091 | NCBI WGS metagenome assembly QFCE01 (sample SAMN09062252, study PRJNA434731) | Human gut metagenome, whole genome shotgun sequencing project. | isolation source: stool timepoint A chromium assembly | host: Homo sapiens | collected 2015
ATGCTGGATGTGGTTTGCTCCAAACGGGCTGCTATCCGTATCGCTGGCGAAAATATGCCTGCAGAGGTAGTAAAATCCAGATTTCTCAAGCTGAACGCGGAACACATCCAGTATGTTCTGGATTGCCTCAAGGACAACCCGCCCCGCATCCGAAACATCAAGCAATACTTACTGGCGGCGCTCTACAACGCGCCGCTGACGATAGAAAATTACTATGCCGCGCAGATCGACCATGACCTGTGTGGCAGAAATTGAGGTGATGCAATTTGCAGATGAAATTTTATTCTCCCTTGACTGCGGACTTTTTCCCGAATGACACCGAGGATTTGGACGATGACTACAGCGAATACGAGGGTATCCCTTACACTGGCAAGGAATTGACTGGCTACCGCGATGTTATCCGCGATGCCATCTACGAGGATGTCAAAGATTTTTACGGTGACCTGATGCGATATTACCGCGAGGACGATTCCGTCCGCCGCAAGGTCGTCCGCGCCGTTCCCACGGTGGACGAGGTGAACGGTGAACTGGTCGGCTCCCTGTGGGTCGATACGGACGCACCGCTTACCGCCGAGGAACAGGCCGTGTTCTGCGCATATATTTCCGGTCAGTACAGCGACGGCTGGGGCGAGGGCTTTGAGCAGCGCGAAATCGATGTTGGGGATGGCAAGCTATATGTCCATTTCTGGCAGGATCATGATTTTGAACTGAAACGCGATGTGCCGGATATGACCGAATTCAAAAAACTGCTGAACCGCCCGAAGAAGCCCAAGATGCCGCTGATTGGGCAGGACGGCAACATTTTCGCCATTATGGGTCGAGCCTCGCGGCTGCTGAAAGACATCGGGCAGAGAGATAAGGCCAAGGAAATGTGCGACAGGGTCACGGCAAGTCAAAGCTACTCCGAAGCACTCAACATCGTTTCCGAGTATGTGGAAACCGAACTGTCGCCCAGCCCTACGCCCAAGCGTGACCGGGGTGATGCCAGATGAAGAAATATGAGATCACCGACATTGCCCATCCCGACAACCCGAACCTGCACCGCATTCGCACGGTGACAGACTTGACCGAGGATGTCCTTGCCGGGATGCTCGGCGGCTATGTGGAAAGCTACGATAACCTCGACCAAGATGGTCGCGCGTGGATTTCGGAGGATGCCATCGCCTGTGAAAATGCAGTTGTCTGCGGGGATGCAGTCCTTACAGATCGCGCCGTTGCAAAGGGCTGCGCCTATGTCGGAAAGAACGCCGCCGTGACAGGGGGATGCCACTGTGCAGGATGATGCCATCGTCTGCGGCGGGCTGCTCACGGGCGAAAGCTGTGTCTGCGGGTATGCCGTGATTCGGCAGGATGAGCAAACCTTGTGCGCACCGATCATTGACGGCAGCGCCCGCATCTATGGCGAAATTTCCGGCAATGTAGTCTGCCGCGGAAATGCCGTTGTCCTGCCCGGTACCAAGCTGGACAACAGGACGCAGGACTGCTTTGTCCTCGAAGATGACCGTGTTTCTGTGCAGACAGCCAGCCGCACACCCGCCCCCGAAAGAACCCCGTACCCATGATTTTGAACGATAAGAAAGAAGGATGCCTTTGACGAACACTCCCGAAACGCTCAACATTCTCAACCCTGATTTCCGGATGCCCGAACACTGCGGCGGTGACCGCTGGTCAATTTTGCACGGGGATTCCCTGCAGATCCTCCGCCAGTTTGTGCCGAACAGCTTCGATGCCATCATCACCGACCCACCCTATGCCAGCGGCGGCAGCAGCCAGACCACCAAGAACCGCAGTACCAGCGAAAAGTACAGCAGCATGAGCAAGGAAAAGGCGCTGCCTGACTTTGACTCTGACCAGATGGATCAGCTGAGTTGGATGTTCTGGACGGCGGCATGGCTGCAGGATGCCCGCCGCATTGCCAAGCCCGGCGCGCCCGTCTGCCTGTTCATCGATTGGCGGCAGTTGCCCGCCATGACGCTGGCTCTGCAGTGGGCAGGGCTGGATCTGGCGCGGCGTGGCGGTGTGGGATAAGGTCGCCAGCCGCCCGCAAAAAGGGCGCTTTCGCCAGCAGTCCGAGTACATTGTCTGGGGGCTCCAACGGCAAAATGCCGCTTGAGAGAAATGTTGGGTGTCTGCCGGGCGTGTTCCGTTACCCGAACCCGCAGAACCGCATCCATGTCACCGAAAAGCCCTTGCAGCTTATGCGGGATGTGGTGCAGATTTGTGAGCCAGGGCGGGCGCATCCTTGACCCCTTTGCCGGGGCAGGCACCACCGTGCTGGCCGCTGTGCAGGAAGGCTATGAGGCTGTCGGCATTGAAATGTCGGACGCCTACTTCCAGCGCAGCACTGAACGGCTGAAAACTGCCCTTGAATCCGAAGTGAATCAGAACTGATTCACTTTTGACCGCCAACTTAAAAATAGTGAATCAAATCTGATTCACTCCCGAAATTCAGAAAGGAAACACGAAAATGAAACGACCTTGGGCTTTTATCTGCGCCAGTGAGGGCGCAACATCCAAACACCTGCGCAACTATTGCCGCGAGGTGTACCTGCTGGGCTACCTGCCGGTATGCCCCAAATTGCAGGACAGCCAGTATTTGGTGCTGGAAGATGCCGTGGAGCGCAGTGAATACACCGCCATTGTGCGGGATAAGCTGCTGCGCTGCCCGATGCTGGTGGTCTGCAGCCGCAATCAGGATGCAACCACCAACGCGCAGATTGGTTTGGCGCAGAAATACAACCGCATCGTGACGACCTTGGACGGTTTGAAGAAAGCCGTTTCGGAGGGCGACGACCTTGTGTCATGAACCGTTTTGCGGGGTGTCGTGTTTTGCTAGCATAGCGTCTGGTCGACCAGACGCACATTTTGGGGATGCCCCAAACCCCTGCCGTGCGTAAACGCAGATTTGTTGTCTCATTCCATGTCGATGAGAATGAATTGTCGTTTTTGAATCGGCAGGTTGCGGCCAGCAGTCTGAACCGAGAGAAATACCTGCGCACGCTCATAGTAGGCAAAGAAATCCATCCGCGCCCCTGCACGCACCACGCCGATCTGCTCCGCAAGGTGGCAGGGCTGTGCAACAATGCAAATCAGCTTGCCCACCGTGCCAACAGTACCGGAACAGCAGGGCAGGGGAGTGTGGATGAAATGACCCGGCTAACCCAAGAGGTCTGGCAGGAAGTAAAAGAAAAATGGTAAAGGAGTCACTATGAAAAATGGCTTACACATCCGTGATCCCTGTACGCCGCCTTGACCGCACAGTGGACTATGTACAGAACAAAGAAAAAACAACACCGAAATCTCTGGAAGAAGCTGTGGACTATGCGGCAAACCGGGATAAAACCGAATCAGCCTGTTTTGAAACGGGACTGGGCTGCACAACCACCAGCGCCTTTGAAGATATGCGATTGAATACGCTTCGCTGGCACAAAGAAACCGGTGTGCAGGGATACCATCTTGTCCAGAGTTTTGCAGAAGGGGAGGTGACTCCAGAACTGGCGCACCAGATCGGTGTCGAGTTTGCTGAGCAGCTACTGCATGGGAAATACCAAGCAATTGTGACAACGCATTTGAACACTAAGCATTACCACAACCACATTGTATGGAGCGCCGTCAGCTTAGAGGATGGGAAAAAGTACCACAGCAACAGCAAAAGCTATTACACTGAGGTACGCGCACTTTCAGACGCGCTCTGCCAAAAGTATGTGCTTTCCATCATTGAAACACCGGAATCGCTGCGAGGAAAGCGGCAATATGAAAAGTGGAGGGCTGAGAAAAACAACCAGCCCACATGGCGCACAGCTATTCGGCAGGATGTGGACGATGCCATTCAGCAGAGCCTTACGTGGCGGCAGTTTCTTTCCGTGCTGGAACGCAAAGGGTATGAAGTCCGCATGGGGCGCAAGTATCCCGTTTTGCGTCCGCCCGGAAAAGAGCGCTTTGTTCGATTCAAAACACTGGGCAAGCGGTATACGCCCGAAGCCATCCAGACGCGCATCTTGTATCCACAAACATACTGCCCTTATGTGGAAAAGCCACCCGCCATCCAGCATGGCCGCTTGCACAGCGAAAAGAAGCCCCGCCGCAAGCTGACCGGGCTGCGGGCGCTGTATTACCGATACTTATACGAGTTGGGCGCGTTGCCCCGCAAGCCGCGCCGTCCAAGTTATGCCGTGCGGCAGGATGCCTACAAGTTAGACCAGCGCATCCGGCAGATGGAGTTTTTATCTAAGAACAACATTGACACGCTGGCACAGCTGGAAACTCACCGACAAGCCCTGCAAACAGAAATTGGGCAGTTGCTGACAAAGCGTAAGCAACTACCCAAAACTGATGATGTACAATCGCAATGTGAATCTGTCAACACTGCCCTAAAGCAGCTTCGCCAAGAAGAACGTCTCTGCCGCAAAATCGCGGAACACTCCTTAGAGGTGCAGCAGCACCTCACCGAAGCCCGCCGTGACCGCGCTGAACAGCAAAAACAAGAACAGGAACGCGCGCGTGACAGCCGTCCCAACATTGATTTGACACTATAACCATGAAAGGAAAGATGCCCATGAAATACCCCAACAAAGACTACATCGAACATCTGCGCCGCAAGTACCCGCCCGGTACGCGGCTGCAACTCAGCTGCATGGAAGATGAGTTCCCCGTGCCGCCTGGTTCTATGGGCACGGTGGATGTCATCGACGATGCCGGGCAAATCCCATGTAGATTGGGACTGCGGGCGCAGTCTTGCGCTCATCCCCGGTGTGGACTCGTTCAGCCGCTTGCCCTCACCCAAAGAAAAGGCCGGTGATGCCAGATGAATTACGGCTCTGAACCCGCAGACCAGGTCGTCCGCTACTCGCTGGAGGGTGCGGAGTTTGCCCTGCGCATCTCCGGCACCGCCGCGAAAAACTTCTTTATTTTTGTGCAAGCCGTGCTGCACGACAGCAAAAAGACCCACGGCAAAACACATCTAATCCGCCTTTTGAAAGAACAGAAACCGCTGAGAGTTTTTCACGGTGGACAAAGACCGTATGCACGATTTTGCCCGCGCTGCCAAAGCGCATGGTCTGCTGTTTTGCCCCATCCGCGACAAGATGGACCCCGACCACATTGAAATCGCTATCTTGCAGGACGATGCGTCCAAAGCAAACCGCATTATTGAAAAATTGCAGTTGGATGTCGTGGACACCGGCGCGGCAGAACTGGTCGATGCTGTGCAGCAGAATTTGGAAAATGCAGCCCCCAACCACGAGGACACGCCCACCGTGGATTTTCCTCTGGGCTCGGAGAACGCCAGTCCGTCCGAGCCTTTCTCCGACAGCAGCAAATCTTTTGCAAACTCGCCGTCGCCGCGCGCCGATCAGCTTCGGGCCAAGGGTGAGCGCCCCAGTGTGCGCATGGAACTGCAGGATATTACCGCCTACCTGCGGAACCGGGCAGAGGCACCCAAAGACCGTATGCCCAAGCTGCCGGTAAAAATCCGGCGCAAAGAAAAGGTGCTGTAAATGTTTTCTGTTTGTTTTCAAATGGCAGATAGCTATTGCGGCGGTTCTATGGTATGTTGGCGATAGGAGGTGCAAAAACAATGACTGAACGTAAAGTTAAACTCGACCGTGCAAACAAAAGCATCCTACTCCGGGCGCTGGGTGATGTCTACTACGGTCAGCGTGCCCGCGGCGGCAGCGCCGAAGAAACAGGGCGGCTGATACTGCGGGTGAACGATCTGCCCGCAGGCGGCAAGCTGACGCTGTCAGCGGCAGAGTATCGTCTGGCAAAAGCGGCTCTCAACCAACTGCGCACCCAGCGCTCTGGCTGAGGGCGGGTACACCGATGCCGTGGATGATGCCCTCGCGCGGCTGCTCCACGCCCACACGCCGCTGCTGCTCTGGTGAAGCTGATGCTATGACTGCAAGAGAACATTCCTATGACGTACGATCAGTTTTGGGAGGTCATCGAGTACGCCAGAGCCATAGCACCGGCGTTGGAAGGCGAACCGCTGCGGGACAGTCCCTGTACACGCAGCTTTTGAAGCTGTCGCGGATGAATTAGCGCGGCTTTCGACTGCGCATGGCAGGAGCTACCGCAGGATAGCCAAACTGTCCCACAGTTGATTGCCGCGGCCTGTATCATCAACGGCGGTACAGTTCGGATGACCGATTCGACTGATTTTCGTAAAACTGGCTGATTCTGCAGGGGTACAGTATGCCTTTCGGCAGGCGCTGAAAAACCCCAGACACCCTTGCTGCACTCAGACATTCCGTTCCGACGACACCGAATGGTGAGGATTGCGGGTACCTGACAAGCCTTGCCTTTGCTGGGGAGAGCCTTGCCTACCTATTTTGCGCAGGAGGGCATTGCCGCTAAGTACTGCGCCGAAAAGTACCCCGCTCTGCTGCAAGCGTCGCGGAGCGCTGGACGCGCAAATCATGCGTGTGCTGCTTCATCCGCACCGTGCGCCGGAGCAGGCTTTTGACCGCTACCTGCTGCGGCCTTGAAGTGCAGCACTACATCGACACCAGCGGCTGGCGTACAGCTACGACGAAGTTTCTATACTGCACACATTTCATGCCGGATAAGGTTGCAGTGGGATTACGCTGCGAGAGCGTATCCGTTGCAGAAATCTGCCCCACCCTCAAGGCAAGGAACGCTATGCCGCTGACGTTTGCCAGCAGTTTCTGCCGAAACTGTGGAGAGAAGCGGCTGGCGTGGGATGCCGAGCGTACAAAACGCCCGCCCTATCGCGGCGAAGAAAGGTAGCTCCACCACGCCGGGAAGGAAGAACCCTTGGTGGGTCTGGCTGCTGCCGCTGCCCGTTGTCTGGTGGGCGGCGCTGGCGGTGGCTTGCCGCTGGCAGCCGGGCATGAAAATAACGGCTCTGCTGGATGCGCTGAACAGCGCACTGGCAGAGCCGTTTTGCTTGGCGTGGAGTCAGCGGCAGCCCGCGCTTTTTGCTTGTGTTTCACGGTGATTTACGCGGTGGCCGTTATCGTGGCCGTTACCGACCAGAAGAACACCCGCCCCGGTGCGGAGCATGGCTCGGCGGCTTGGGGCGATGTGTTCCGCTTGAACAAGTTCTACATGGACAGGCGCGGGTCGAACCTGCTGCTGACCCAGCACTCCACATCGGGATCGATGGCTACAAAGCACAAGCACAACACCAACATCCTCATTGTCGGCGGCTCCGGTGCAGGCAAAGACCCGCACCTACGGTGTGCCATGTGCTGGAATGTGCCTGCTCTATGGTCATTACGGATCCCAAAGGCTGAAATTTTGCGTAAGACCGGCAATTTGTTAGAAAGCAAAAGGGCTATGAGGTTATCGTTTTCGACCTCATAAATCTGCCGCATCGTTCTGTTACAACCCGTTTGTGTATGTGCATGATGACCGTGAAGTGCTGACCTTGATTGAAAATCTGATTCAAAATACCACGCCATCACATTCAAAAAGCAGCGACCCCTTCTGGGAAAAGTCCGAAACTGCGCTGCTGCAAGCCCTTATGTTGTACCTGCTGCACGAGGCCCCGCCCGAAGAACAAAACTTCTCGATGGTCATGGAAATGATTGCCGCCGCAGAAGTCCACGAGGACGATGACAACTACCAATCCCCGCTGGACATCCTGTTCGAGCGCTTGGAAATGCGCGAACCCGACAGCATTGCCTGCAAGCAGTACCGCATTTTCAAACAAGCGGCTGGGTGTTGTATGCTCTAAAAGACTTCTTAATCAAGCGGTTGGGAAGTCTCTTAGAACACACAACCTAAAACCGAAGAAAGGAGCGCAAGTTATGAGAAAAAACGAGAAAATCACAGCTCTGTACGAACGACTGAGCCGTGATGACTTTGGCAAAGATGATGACCAACAGCGTGAGAGCAATTCCATTTCCAATCAAAAGGCTATGTTGGAGGAGTTCGCCGCACGGCAGGGCTTTACGAACATTGTCCATTTCACGGACGATGGCATTAGTGGTACTTGCTTTGACCGTCCCGGATTTTTGGCAATGATGAAAGAGGTTGAAGCCGGGAATGTGGAGTACCTGTGTATCAAGGACATGAGTCGCATGGGTCGTGACTATCTGAAAGTCGGTCAGATTATGGAAATCCTGCGTCAGCGTGGCGTTCGCCTTATCGCCATCAATGACGGCGTGGACAGTGCCAGAGGGGACGATGATTTTACCCCTTTCCGCAACATTATGAACGAGTACTACGCCAGAGACACCAGCCGTAAAATCCGTTCCACTTTCCAGTCCAAAGGCAAGTCCGGCAAGCACCTCACAGGCACGGTCATTTACGGCTATCTTTGGAACGAAGCCAGAGACCAATGGTTGGTTGACCCCGAAGCCGCCGAGGTGGTCAAGCGCATCTTTGCCATGACGATTGACGGGCTACGGTCCGTATCAGATCGCCAGCAAGCTGAAAGAAGAAAAAGTCCTCATTCCGTCCGCTTACCTTGCCCGGCACGGCGAGGGCGTGAACAAAAATAAGACCTTTCAAAGATGTGTACGGCTGGGGTTCTTCCACCATCTGCAACATTCTTGAAAAGCGTGAATATCTGGGACACACCATCAATTTCAAGACCCGAAAGCACTTCAAGGACAAGAAAAGCCATTATGTCCCGGAGGACGAATGGACAATTTTCGAGAATACCCATGAAGCTATCATTGACCAGCAGACCTTTGACCTTGTGCAGAAAATCCGTGGGAATGTCAGACGCTACCCGGACGGCTGGGGCGAAGCAGCTCCCCTCACAGGCTTGCTTTATTGTGCCGATTGCGGCGGCAAGATGTATGTCCACCGTACCAACAACGGCAAGCGTATTTCTCAATATACCTGTTCCCAATACAGCAAAGTCCCAGTTGGAAAGCTCTGCACGACACAGCACCGTATCAATGAAGATGTGGTACTGTCCCTTGTTTCCGAAATGCTCAAAGCCATTGCCGAGTATGCGAAGCATGACAGAGCCGAGTTTGTCCGTGTGGTGCAGGAAGCGCAGTCCAGCCAGCAGACGGCAGAGGTCAGAAACAGCGGACACGCCTTGCCACAGCAAAGCAGAGAGTTTCCGAGCTGGAAGTCCTGCTCTGCAAAATCTATGAGGACAACATTTTAGGAAAGCTGTCCGACAGCAGATACGCCACTCTGGACGCTCAATATGAAAAGGAGCAGACCGAGCTTACCGCTGAAATCTCTGTTCTGGAAAAGGCTATCAAGAGCTACGAGAAGCACGAAAAGGACGCTGACCGTTTTATCGCTCTGATTGACAAATATGAGAACTTCGACAAGCTGACCATTGCCATGCTCAACGAGTTTATCGAGAAAATCCTTGTGCATGAGCGTGACCGCAAGGGCAGTATACAGACCACACAGGAGGTCGAGATTTACTTCAATTTTGTCGGGCGATTCGTTCCCCCGGCGTTTGGAGAAGCGGAGCTTACCCCGGAGGAATTAGAGGAAATCCGCAAGCGTGAGGAACGCAAGGACAGGCTTCATCAGAACTACTTGAAGCGGAAAGCCAGCGGAGCGCAGAAGCGATACGAGGACAAAATCAAGAAGCGGAAAAAGGCAGAAATCGAAGCCAAGAAAGCCGCCATTCGTGCGGAGGATATTGCAAAGGGCGTGTTCGTTCCCTGTCAGCAGTTTACCGCAGAGAGAGCCGATGAAAGGAGTACAAACAGCATGAATATCACTTACACACAGAACGGCGATTATCTTATCCCGAACATCATTATCCGCAAGACCAAGCCCCATCGGACACTACGGCAGACTTCGCAAGGCGTATCTGGAAATGCACCGCCCGATACTGTTCAATGAACTGGTGCTATCCGACAAGCTCTTTGAACATTGCGCCGAGATTGACGAAGCGGCACGAAACCGCATGGAGCTGATCGTGCGGTCACTGGCAGAGCAAAACGGCGTGACCGAGCAACTGAAAGACGAAAACCAAATGGAATGGGTGCGGCAGATGAACGCTTGCAAGGCACAGGCAGAGGAGATTGTGAAAGCGGAATTGATTTATGATTGAGCGAGGAAGTCCGGGCAGAAAACTGTTCGGACTTTTCTCATGTAGTCCAAAGTTGCGGTAGAATTGTTCACAAGTTTTATGGTACAATTTATGCGAATAAAGAAAACGGAAAATTAGAATCTAACAAGAGAATGTGGTTGTATGAAAAAATCCATATTAGTATTTTGGGCAATCGTGTGTCTGTTACCTATTCAAAGGAGGTTTAAGAATTTCAAATGAAACATATAAGAAATATATTGCTGTTGATTACGATTATTTTTGCTTTTGTTATGCAAGCTGAAGTATATCAAAATATGCTCTGGAACTTTAATGGTGCTTATTATTTATCGTCCAGATACACAACTACTAATGACGATATGGATTCATTTTTAGCCAATGCAGAAGATACAGCTGAGAAGCATGGTGTTCATATTTTTTCGACTTTTAATCAGAGAGTTTCTAATTATCAGACAAGACTTTATATTTATGGTGATGATACCGTTGTTCGGGATAGTCTTAAAAGCACAATGGATATTGAGGAAAAAACATATACGGCTTTGATAGGCGGAATCACCGTAATAGAATTTGAAGATTTTAGAGAAGCAAAAAACACAGGCAATGGACAGGAAATAATGGTCAGCTATATCGGTGATGATGATGACATTATTGCCACATATCAAGATTTGGCAAAAGAATATTCTATATCGCAGCCAGAGTTTTGGCAATCAACCGAAACTGATATGATGTTCATTGTTTGGGGCCTGGTTGCCATATTGATGATTGTACTTAATATGATTGAGGTGATACGCAGACAAAAGGAAGTAGTTGTACGAGCTTCTCTGGGCGAAAATGCTGCTGTGATTGCTCTAAAAGCTGTAGTGGCTGATATGATTTCATATGCTGCATTATTCGTCTTAGCAAAGTTGCTTGTTTCTCAATTTATATCGGGAGCGTATGAAGATCATCTCATTTTGGCAGTGTATTGTGCCGGAGCAGTTCTTTCCGTAATTCCTTATGCTGCTTTTGTCCGCTTTGATGTAAAAAAAGCCTTTGCCAATGCTTCAGATAAAAAAGGTATGTTTTATCTTCTGAACGGTCTTAAAGTATTTGCTACTGCTATGACAATTTTTACAATAACTACAAATCTCAGTAGCATTCAAGGTAATTTACTTACAAACACTACTCTTTTAGAAAATCATTATAATGATTATTATTTTGGAGTTATGCAGATTGAACCTCCTTTTGAAGAAAATGAGGAGGAATCCAAAGAGAGCAAATTTTGGAATGACCTTTACGAAAATGAATACAACACGATAAATCCGGTGGTCTGCATAGGCAGCCGGATAAGCGATACGGATAATTATATTTTTGTAAATCATAATGCCAGAGATATGCTACAAGGGTTTTCTGATATGCTTACTGAAGATGATGAAAAAGAGGATATCGTGGTCTTCGTGCCAAAGGGAAGAAATGCGGAATCATACAAAGATATCGCAAGAGAGGAAATTGGCTCTCTTACCCAAAATGCAGAAGAACTGCGTGTTGTTTATAAAGAATATTCTGGCAGAGAGCAATTTTATTATCTCAATTCGAACAGAGAAGAGGCTATTGACGGATTGTCAAGAGTAACAAATCCGATTGTGATTTATCAGGCAAATGAGGCTGTTGCTTTAAATGGAAGTTATATCGAAACAGGAACATATAATGGTGAGGTAATCTACGGATGCGATGAAAGCACAATTCGCAGTGTTGCGAAAAAATATTCAGAACAGCTTGGTTCACACTATTTTATGCTGACGAATGTCGGAGAGGATTACATTTATAGTCATAGTTTCCTTGTAAAATTGATTAGCTTTATAAGCTCTCTTTGCGTATTAGTATTGCTGTTAGATATAGCTATCATCGTATCTGAAGCGAAAATGGAATTTAGACTTAGCTCTATGGAAATCTCCCTCAAAAAGGTTTTAGGTTATAGCTTTTATGAAAGGCACAAAAGATTTATTTCCGTTAATCTTATAGAAAATATAGCCGTTGTGATATTGATTTGCATTGTTTCGCTTTTTATATCTAACGCAAGTGTCGGGATTGCTTTACTGGTTGGAGCATTGCTCACCATTATTGAAATGGCAATCATTTTCACAAATGTTATGTGGGTTGAAAAAACAAATATCTCAAAGTCCTTGAAAGGTGGATGTTTATGATTATAATTCGTGGCTTAAATAAAGCATTTGGAGAGAAAATAATTTTCTCCAACTTTAATTTGGAAATTCCGGATGGAAGTTTTGTAGTAATCAGCGGGGATAGCGGCAGTGGAAAAAGCACTTTGCTCAATATGATTGGTGGTATCGAAAAGCCGGATAGCGGCAGTATCATAATCGAAGGGCTGAATATTACCCGGCTTAAAAATAAAAACAGTTTTTTTGCGGATACAGTGGGGTTTCTTTTTCAGAATTTTGCACTGCTTGAAAATAAGACAGTTAAAGAAAATTTAAGTTTGATTAAAAAATCAAGCCGAACTAAAGTATCACTTAAAGAAGCTCTTAATCGTGTGGGGTTATCAAAGGAAGTTAACAAAAAAGTTTATCAGCTTTCCGGTGGTGAACAACAGAGAGTTGCTTTAGCTCGTCTTATGATGAAAAAATGTTCTGTTGTTTTGGCAGATGAACCTACTGGCTCACTTGACAAGAAAAATAGAGATATTGTTATGAGGTTATTGCACGAACTCAATGAAGAAGGTAAAACGGTTATCATTGTTACCCACGATCAGGGTATTATTGAAGATGAACCTTATGTTGTGAAAATCTGAGAGTACCTCTTAGAAATGTCTTGATCTACATTTTATATAATTTGGGTCAGAAGAAAATCCCTTTAGGAACTAAAGGGCGCACTTCTATACTCTCCTGTCGAGAGTATCGTGCGTCCTGCGGAGCTTCATTCCCGGTCAGCAGAAGAAAACTGCTCGACCGAGAATGTTGCGTCACTTCGTTCCGTCAAGGTGGCTACACCCCCTTGCGCCGCTAAAGCGGCTATCCCCTGTGGACTTGCCGTCCGCAAACAGCATGAAATGCTGTTCGCCGCCAGCAAGTTTGAAAAAACCGAATACTGAAAATTAGACCGTTGACTGGTCGCACTATGCGAAAAGTTGACGGTCTTTTTTTATCCCCAAAATCAAAAAAGGAGGTCAACCAAAATGGCAAAACAGAAAAGCCTTGAACAGCTTCGAGCTGAAAAAAAGCAAGTGGAAAAGCGGCTTGCACAGGAACAGCACAAACTGGAGCGTTTGGAGAACAGAAAGAAATATCTGGAGAAAGGCGAAAGGCAGAAACGTACCCACCGCCTTTGCAATCTGGGCGGCACGATTGAGAGCCTTGCCCCGGAGGTCAAAAATCTCACACGCACCGAAATGACCGAGCTGATGGAACACATCTTCGGTCTGCCGGAGGTACAGAGAGCCGTCCGGCACATGGAGATTACACACATCAACCAAGCAAACAGAGGAAAGGAGCTGAAAGCCAATGGCACTATTCCACTTCACAGTAACCCAAACGAAACGCAGTAAAGGTCAGTCTGCGATTGCTTCTGCCGCCTATCGTTCCGGCGAAAAGCTGTACAGCGAGTATTACGGCGAATACAGCGACTACACCAGAAAGCGTGGTGTTATCTGCTCTGACATTCTCCTGCCGCCCCATGCACCGAAAGAATACGCAGACCGTCAGACCCTATGGAACGCAGTTGAAAAAGCCGAGCGTGGTAAGAACGCCCAGCTTGCATACAGTTTTGAAATTTCCTTGCAGAATGAATTTTCTCTTGAAGAAAACATCGCTCTGGCAAGGGAATTTTTGTTTCGGGAGTTTGTCAGCCGGGGCATGACCGTTGATGTGTCCTTTCACGAAAAGGAGTGTGAGGACGGCGGCACACCCAATCCCCATTTTCACTTTCTCTGCCCTATTCGACCAATGGAGCAGGACGGCACATGGGGCATAAAACAACGGCGAGAATATGTGCTGGACGAGGAGGGCAACCGTATTCGAGACGCAAACGGTAAGTATGTGTTCAATGCCGTTCCCACTACCGACTGGGGCAGTCCCGAAACGCTGGAATACTGGCGGCAGACATGGGCGGAGCTATGCAACGCCAAGTTTGCGGAAAAGGGGCTTGACGTTCGTATCGACCACCGAAGCTATGAGCGTCAGGGCGTGGAGCTTCTTCCCACCGTCCACGAGGGCGCAACCGTCCGGGCAATGGAGAAGAAAGGCATACGCACCGAGAAGGGCGAGTTCAACCGCTGGATCAAGGCAACCAATGCCGTTATCCGGGACATCAAGAAGAAAATCGCTCTCCTGTTCGATTGGATTGCCGAAGCAAAAGCAGAGCTTGCCAAGCCGCAGGCACCCGACCTTGTTTCTCTGCTGAACGCCTATTACACCCAGCGCAGAGCCGGGGCGTATTCGCAGAAAGGCAAGGTCAGCAATCTAAAGGAGATGAACGAGACTTTCAATTATCTCCGGGCAAACGGCATTTACTCCCTTGAAGATTTGGAAAGCCGTGTCAGCGAACACAGTGCTGCCACAGAGAGCTTGAAGAAAACGCTGGACGAACAGACTGCCCGAATGAAAGCAATTAAGCAGCTCTATGACAGCTCCGCTGCTTTCCAGAGCTTGAAGCCTGTCTATGACGGCTTGCAGAAAATCAAGTTTGAGAAGCCCAGAGCCAAGTACAAGGCAGAGCATGAAGCGGAACTGAAACAGTTCTACGCCGCCAGACGAAAGCTGACCGGGGAGTTCCCAGACGGCAAGGTGGATATGAAAAAGCTGTCCGACGAGTATGACGAGCTGGAACAGGCGCACAACACCACCTATGGCGAGTTTAAGACCGTCAGAGACGATTTACACCGCCTTTGGAAGGTCAAGTCATGTGTAGATACTGCCGCCCGATTTAACGAGCGTACAGAGGAACAAAAGCTCCAAAATCGACCCCAAACACGACAGAAAAAGGAGGAACTATCCCGATGAATTACACCCAAGCACAGATTGACCGGGCAAACGCCGTCAGTCTGGAAGATTTTCTCCGCACACAGGGAGAGACACTTATCAAAAGCGGACGGGAATACCGCTGGAAAGAACATGACAGCCTGACCGTCCGGGGAAACAAGTGGTTTCGCCACAGCCAGAGCAAGGGCGGCTATCCCATTGATTTTCGTCATGGAGTTTTACGGCAAGTCCTTTCCCGAAGCTGTCCAGCTCTGACCGGCGAAAAGCGGCGAGGGACAGACCGAAGCCACCACAGCACCGCCCACAGCGTTTCACTTGCCCTTGCACAACAGGACAGCCGACAGAGCAATCCAATATCTCACAGAAAGCCGAGGTCTCAACAAAACGCTTGTTGAGGCTTTTCTTCTTTCCGGGGATATTTACGAGGACGCAAAGCGGCACAATGTTGTGTTTGTCGGCAGAGACCGAAGCGGTACACCGAGATACGCCCATGTGCGAGGAACGGCAGACCCATTCAGACAGGACATTGCCGGGTCTGACAAATCCTATCCGTTCCGACACGAGGGTAATGGCAATCAGCTCTTTGTCTTTGAAGCGCCGATTGACCTGTTTGTCGTTTATCTGCCTTTATCCGCAGGATTGGCAGACAAGGAGTATCTTGCCCTGGGCGGCGTTTCTGGCAAAGCCCTTGACCGTTTTCTTTCTGAACGCAAGGACACCCGAAAAGTGTTCCTCTGCCTTGACAGCGACACCGCAGGAAATGAAGCCTGCACACGACTGGCACAGTCCATTCCCGGCGAGATCGCCGTCATTCGCCTTGTCCCGGCAAGGAAAGACTGGAACGATGTTCTCCGTCAGCAAGGGGACATTCCCAGCCGCAAATTCATAGCCGAGACAATCACGCTGCGAGAGCTGCCCACCGCCCAGCCTGTCCCATGCTCCGTATGGCTGATGTGGAGCTGACGAGCGTGGAATGGCTATGGTTTCCCTATATCCCCATTTGGAAAGCTGACAATTATCCAGGGCAATCCCCGGCGAGGGCAAGACCTACTTTGCCATGCGCCTTGCGGCGGCTTGCACCAACCGAAAGCCTTTGCCCGGTATGGAGACCCTTGAGCCTTTCAATATCATCTATCAGACCGCCGAGGACGGTCTGGGCGATACCGTCAAGCCCCGACTGATGGAAGCGGACGCAGACCTTGAAACGAGTGCTTGTCATTGACGATAGGGACACACCGCTGACCCTTGCCGATGAGCGCATAGCAAGGGCAATCCGTGAGAACAACGCAAGGCTGGTTATCATTGACCCGGTGCAGGCGTTTCTGGGCGCAGATGTGGACATGAACCGGGCAAATGAAGTCCGTCCCATCTTCCGCAGTCTGGGAGACATTGCACAGGCTACTGGGTGCGCTATCGTGCTGATTGGACACCTCAACAAAGCCGCAGGAACGCAAAGCACCTACCGGGGATTGGGGTCTATCGACATTACGGCGGCAGTCCGCAGTCTGCTGTTTATTGGCAAGCTGAAGGACAGCCCCACAACGAGGGTGCTTATCCATGAGAAAAGCTCCCTTGCGCCGCCCGGACAGTCCCTTGCCTTTTCTCTGGGAGACGAGAAAGGCTTTGAGTGGATAGGGGCTTATGACATTACCGCTGACGAGCTTCTTGCCGGGACAGACACCGCCAAGACCGAAAGCAAGACCGCACAGGCAGCAGCATGCTGATTCTGGAACTGCTGGCAGACGGAAAGCGTATGCCGAGCGCAGAGCTGGAAAAGGCAGTCAATGAGCGTGGGATTTCCTCACGCACCATGAGAACGGCAAAAGAGCCGTATCGGGGACAGGCTTGTGACCGAGAAAGACGGCACAGCATGGGTCTGCTATCTCCGAGACTGACAGCAGGAACACGGCAAGCGTGGCAAAGACGGCAAGGTTTTTATAGATACCTTAGTGTTGCCGCCTTGCCTTGTTCCCTCATACCGATACCGCCCGATGATGAACAGTCACCGGGCATTTTTCATTTACAGGAGGATTTTGAATGAACAATACCGCAACCAACACCGCCACTTGCCCGACTGTCAGAAAGCAGATCGGAAAGACCACCTATATCGTCCGTGTCCATTTCAGCGAGACCGCCAAAGGAGACGATGGAGGACAAAATCAAGCGTATGCTCCGTGAAGAAGTCCGCAAAATGTGACTTCTTTTTGAATTTGATGAAAAAGTCCTTGACTTTTCGTCTCTGGCAAGACCGCCAAGTCCATTTTGGTCAGCGTGGGTGTGCGCCTTGCTGCATTCAACCTGCCGTCCATCGCCAAGCTGACGATGACGGACGAGTTGCACTTGCAGGAATTGGGCGAGCGCAAAATTGCGCTGTTCTGCTGCATCCCGGATTCGGATAAGTCGCTCAATTATCTGGTCGGTATGATTTACACGCAGCTTATCCAGACGCTGTACCGCCAAGCAGACCGCGTACATAAAGGTCGTCTGCCTGTGCCTGTGCATTGCCTTATGGACGAGTACGCGAACATTTCTCTGCCGAAAGACACTTTTTTGTCCGCCCTTGCCACCATGCGTTCCCGTGGCATTTTCTGCTCCATCATTGTGCAAAATATGGCGCAGCTCAAAGCCATGTACAAGGACGATTGGGAATCGCTGGTGGGCCTATGTGATGAATTCCTCTATCTCGGCGGCACCGAGAAAGAAACCCACAAGTATGTTTCGGAACTGCTGGGGCAAGGAAACCATCTCCACGACCAGCTACAACCAAAGCAAAGGGCCGCAGCGGCAGTTACAGCATCAACCACCAGCAATCCGGGCGTGATCTGATGACCCCGGACGAGGTGCGGCTGCTGGACAACAGCAAGTGCATCCTGTTCATCCGAGGGGAGCGCCCCGTGATTGACCTGAAATATAATCTGCTGAAACACCCGAACATCCGCTATACCGAGGACGGCGGCGCAGCTCCCTATGACTATACCGCCGCAGACAATGCGCTGGACGATCTGCCCGGCGCACCCGAAAATTATGAACTGCTGGATATGGACGATTTTCTGCCCGCCGAAGCCGCAGAAATGAAGCCAACCATACAAAGAATTAGGAGGCCCAAATGAAGCTGAATAACAACAAAAAATCCGTGAAAATTTCTCGCAGCCTGTTCATCGCTGTACGCCGTCATGGTGTGCGGCATTGTTTTTGCCCTGCCCGCCTTTGCCGCCAGATGACCCGCTGGTCGTGGTCGAAAATCTTTCCACATTCATCTTTTCGCTGATCCGCGCGGTGGGCCTTATCCTGCTGGGGTGGGGCATTGTGCAGGTCGGTCTGTCGTTGCAGAGCCACGACCCCAGCCAGCGCAGCCAAGGTTTCCTGACGCTGGCCGGTGGGCTGGTGATTACGTTCGCCAAAGAAATCCTCGACCTCATCACCGCGTGAGGGATCTGCGCCAAGAGGAAAGGCGGTGATGCCCTGTGGGTGAGTCATGGATCGTCAGTAACTTGAACGCCGCGCTCTCCACATGGAACGACAAGCTGGCGGAGATTTGGTCACTGCTGACCGAAAGCCCGCAAACATTCAAGGGCGGGCAGGTCTGGGGCGTGATGACCGGCATCCACGGCGCGTTTGCAGGCAATCGGCTATGGGCTGCTCGTGCTGTTTTTTGCCGTGGGTGTTATGAAAACCTGCGGCAGCTTTGTGGAAGTCAAAAAGCCCGAACACGCCCTAAAGCTGTTCATCCGCTTTGCGCTGGCAAAGGGCGCGGTAACCTACGGGTTGGAATTGATGCTGGCGGTGTTTTCCATTGTGCAGGGCATGGTGTCCACCATTATTACCCAATCGGGCGGCTCCGGGCATGAGCAGCGTATCGCTGCCGCAGGAGTTGATCGATGCCATTAACAATGTGGGGTTCTGGGATAGTATTCCGCTGTGGGCGGTCACGCTGATCGGCGGGCTGCTGATTACGGTTTTATCTTTTACCATGATTCTCACGGTCTACGGCAGAATGTTCAGCCTGTGGATGTACGCCGCCATTGCGCCGATTCCGCTGTCTACATTCGCGGGTGAACCCACCAGCAGCGTGGGCAAAAACTTCATCCGCAGTTATGCGGGTGTCTGTTTGCAGGGCGTGGTGATTGCCTTGTCCTGCATTATTTTTTCCGCCATCTCGTCCAGCCCACCCGCCGTGGATACCGGTGCATCCGTTGTCACCGCTGTCTGGACCTATGTCGGGGAACTGGCGTTCAACCTGCTTGTGCTGGTCGGGAGCCATTAAGGGCTGCGACCGCATCGTGAAAGAAATTATGGGGTTATAAGGGGGCAATCTATGGAAATTAAAATACCGAAAGAAGTCCGCGACTACCACGAAAATATCTTTTTCGGGCTGAACACGCGGCAGTTTATTTGCTCGGTGCTGGCGGTCGGCGTGGCAGTGGGCATCTACTTTGCCTTGCAGCCGTATGTTGGCACCGAGGAAATCGGCTGGATGTGCATCTTGGGCGCCGCGCCGTTTGCCGCCTGCGGTTTTTTCACCTATCACGGCATGACCGCCGAACAGGTGCTGTGGGCGTGGTTCAAGTCTGAAATCCTCTGCCCGAAACGCCTTGTGTTCAAGTCCGACAGTTACTACTACGAAGCCATGCAGCCCGCCATCCGTGCGGGCATAAAGCGAAAGAGAGGTTTGCCTATGAAGAAAAACACCCATGATAGCGAGGAAACCGCTTGATTAAAACCCTGTCAAAAGCGCAGAAGATGGAACGCGAAAAGTTCCGGATTCCGCGCAGTGTACAGGACGCCATCCCCATCCGCCGCATTTTTGCGGATGGCATTTTTCAAGTCGGCAACCAGTATTCCAAAACATGGTCGTTCACCGACATCAACTACGCCATCGCCAGTAAAGAGGACAAAACATCCATGTTTCTCGACTATTCGGAACTGCTGAATGCTCTCGACTCCGGCGCATCGGCAAAAATCACAATTTACAACCGCCGCATCAATAAGGCCGAGTTCGAGCGCAGCGTCCTGCTGCCCGACAGGGATGACGGCTTGGACGAATACCGCCACGAGTTCAATCAAATGCTCACCGCCCAAGTCACCGGCACCAGCAACAGCATTGTGCGGGAGCATTATCTGACCGTAAGCGTGGTGAAGCGCAATGCAGACGAGGCACGCAGCTACTTTGCCCGCGTGGGGACCGACCTTGTAACACACTTGGCGCAGCTTTCCTCGGTGGCAACCGAACTGACGCTGAACGAGCGCCTGCATATTTTCCGCGACTTTTTCAAAGCAGGGGAACAGGCTGCAGCAGAGTTCAATATCCGCGAACACGCCAAGCGCGGGCAGCATTTCAAGGATTGGTTCTGCCCGGACAGCATGGAATTTGCCGCCGACCATTTCAAGCTGGATGCCCGTTATGGTCGGGTGCTGTATTTGCAGGACTACGCCAGCTACATCAAGGACAGCTTTGTGTCGGAACTCTGCGACCTCGACCGCGACTTGATGCTGTCCATTGACATCCTGCCAGTGCCGACAGACGAGGCCGCCCGCCAGCTGCAAAGCACGCTGCTGGGCGTGGAGACGAACGTCGCCAACTGGCAGCGCCGCCAGAACGCCAACAACAATTTTACCGCGACGATTCCCTACGATATGGAATTGCAGCGCAAGGAAACCAAGGAGATGCTTGATGATCTGACCACCCGCGACCAGCGGATGATGTTCGGGCTGGTGACGCTGGTGCATCTGGCAGACAATAAGGAGCAGCTTGACAGCGACACCGAAACGCTCTACTCCACGGCGCGCAAGCACCTGTGCCAGCTTTCGACGCTGCGCTGGCAGCAGAAAGATGGGCTGGACACGGTGCTGCCGTATGGGCTGCGAAAAATCCAAGCCCTGCGAACCCTTACCACCGAAAGCACCGCCGTGCTGATTCCGTTCCGCGCGCAGGAAATCATGCAGCCGAACGGTCTGTATTATGGGCAGAACGCCGTCAGCAAGAACATGATCGTAGCGGATCGCCGCTTGCTGCTCAACGGCAACAGTTTCCGTTTGGGCGTATCCGGCTCCGGCAAGAGCATGAGCGCCAAGGAGGAAATCGTGCAGATCGCGCTTTCCACCGAGGATGACATTCTCATTCTCGACCCGGAGTCGGAGTTCGGCTATCTGACCGAAGCCCTCAGCGGCGAGGTAATCCGCATTTCGGCTACGTCCGATACCCACATCAACGCGCTGGATATGGACCGTGCCTACGGTGACGAGCGCAATCCTATCGTCAGCAAGTCGGAGTTTGTGCTGTCGCTGTTCGAGCAGCTCATCGGTGACGGCATGGTGACGGCGAAAGAAAAGTCCATCCTCGGTCGCTGCACTGAACAGGTGTACCTGCCCTACATCCGCAACGGCTACCAAGGCACGCCGCCCACGCTGCAGGACTTTTACCGTCTGCTCCAGATGCAGCCAGAACCCGAAGCGCAGGGGCTGGCGCTGTCGTCCGAGTTGTTCATTACCGGCACGCTGAACACCTTTGCCCGGCACACCAATGTGGACACGCAGGCAAGAATCATCGCCTACGACATCCGCGAATTGGGTGAGCAACTTATGCCGCTGGGTATGCTGGTGACGCTGGATGCGATTTATAACCGCGTCATTCAGAACTGGAAGAAAGGCCGCAGAACGTGGATTTTCTGCGATGAGTTTTACATTTTGTTCCGCTACGAGTACAGCGCCAATTTCTTCTACAAACTGTGGAAACGCATCCGCAAGTACAACGGACTTGTGACCGGACTGACGCAGAATGTGGACGAACTGCTGCGCTCCGACACCGCCCGCCTGATGCTGGCTAACTCAGAGTTTCTCGTGATGCTGAACCAGAGCGCCACCGACCGCGCGGAACTGGCGAGGCTGCTGAATATTTCAGACAACCAGCTGGGCTACGTCACCAACGTCCCCGCAGGCTGCGGACTGATTCGCTGCGCGGGCAATATCGTGCCTTTCACCAATAGCTTCCCGAAAAATACTAAGCTCTACGGCTTGATGACGACCAAGCCAGATGAACAGCAAAGGGAGTGAAACAATGATTTATAAAAATAAAGGGCCGCCGAAGCGCCCTCTACTGTGCGACAAGCTGGAATTTGGTGTGTGCTTTATAAATTTTTTCCGATCCACTCAAGTTCGTTCATGGAATCCTTATTTTTTTCAAGTTCATCTCTGGCTGTTGCGTAATATGATTTTTTGAAAAGCATATTCCATGAAAGATATTTTGCCATACAGTCAAACTGCTTATCAATCAGCTCATACTGGATACTGCCTATGGGAGAACCACCTACAACAATCGTGCCAACTTTTTTGTGTTTTAACTGCAATCCACGGCAGTAGCACTTATCAATGATAAGTTTCAATTGTGCTGACATTCCCCACCAATAAACTGGTGTAGCAAAAAGAATCATATCTGCGGCAGCAATTTTATCAATTGTAGGATTTGTATCATCCTTATCGACGCATCCCTTAGAGCATTGACAGACACCACATCCCTTGCATGGTGCAATGTTGAGTTTGTCGGGTTTAATGATTTCAATTTTATTCTTTTCTGACGCTCCTTTTATAAATGCATTGATTGCCGCCAGCGTATTTCCTTTTCTGGCACTTCCATTAATGATTACAATTTTCATGCGTGTATCCTCCAACTCCCGATTTGCATGACTGCATCAGTGCATCCAAATGTTGTTTTTCAAATCGCGCAGCCGACCTATATAATCGTTGATGAGAGCTTCGGTGTTTTCCCCATCCGGGAAAGTTACCAGATAGCCGTCCCCAGCTTCATGAAAGCCGATGATTCCGGCAAGCCCTGCCATCTCGGCCACTTTCAGCAGGGTGTGGTAGTCATACTCGGCGGCACTGATATATAAATTCATGGGAGAAACCTCGCGTTTCAAAGAGATGATTCTATTATAGCAACATCTTTTCATAATTGCAAAGAAAATGCTGGATCGTCCAGAATCGGAAGATACAGCATTGTTTTTATATGTAATGGCCTTGCAGCCTAATTTGTTGTCTGGCCTTGACCGAGCGATTGCTCTGGCATGGTCTAAGGCGCAGTGGTAAGTGCGGGATGTTTCCCGCGTTTGTTTTGATTACGAGACTTATTATAGCGGCGACTTGTGTGTAGAATTTAAAAGCTGTTTGAACGATTTTGAAATTCAATTTGAATAATTTATGACGTGGGGTGATGCCATGAAAGATATTAAAGAAAAGCCAACCGCGCATATGCCGAGAAGCAATGCAACCGGGGAAATCCCGAAAGCTGCGCTGAAAAAGGCGTGGACGGAGGCCAAGGAGAAAAGCCGAACCATGCTGCGGGAAAGCACTTCTACACAGGGAGACGGTGATTATACAGCTGCGCAAGATACCAGCTCGGTGGTAACCGATACATCCTATTCGGTCATCAAGCAAAACACAGATTTCACCGTGCAGCAGGGGCGCAAGATTGCGCGCAAACAGGCAGAAAAATACCGGGAACGACACGCCGCTGAACAGGTTGAAACCACCCGCGCCCGCACCGCCAGTGAGCGCGGTGCCAGCCCAAAACAGGCCGGGCGCGGCACGCTGCCCGATTCGGCGCAACGCCCGCGCCGTGGGGCGGATTTGCCCCGGCAGAGGGCAAAAGAAAAAGCCATCACCGCCAAGACCGCACCACGAGATATTCGTGGTGTGACCCAAGGTCAGCGCCAACTGCGAACCGCCGCAAATGAAACCACGCGCAGTGTGACTACCCAAGCGCAGATGCAGACCCATGCGCAAAAAATACGGCTTGCCGCGCAAAAGGTTGCGGGCGGCACAGGCAGAACGGCTGTGGCGGTGCGCTCGGCAATTCGTAACTTTCTTGCCGATTTGCACAGCCTTACAGCGATTCTTGCAGCGGGCGTAGGCACGGCGCTGGGCATTGTTATCGTCATCAGCCTTGTGGCGTTTGTCTCCGGCTCGGCTTATGGCATCTTCTTTGCCGCCGATGCCCCCAACACAGCGTCCGTCACCGTGCGTGAAGCCGTAGAAACCCTGACCGAAGAATACCGCGACAGACTGGAAACAATCTCCGATACGGTACAGCATGACCGCCAAGACATTACCGCCAACGATGATGTATACTACATCCGCTGGCAAGATGTCTTGGCGGTCTTTTCATCGTATGTATCCGGCAATGAACAGGGCACACCTGTAGCGGCGCTGACAGAGGAACAGGTGGATAAACTGCGGGAAACTATGTGGGCAATGAACGCAGTGGACTATTCCACCCACCCGGAGACGACTACCATAGACACTACCGATGAGGACGGCAACCCGACTACCACAGAAATCACCGAAACTGTCCTTGTAATTGAACTGACCCACAAAACACCCGACGAGATGGCGGCAGACTACCACTTTACCACCCGCCAGAACACCTATTTACAACTCCTGCAAGACCCACTGTATGAGGAACTGTGGGCAGAATTGCTCGGCGGTTTTGCACAGGGCGGTGGAGAACTTATGAACCCGGACAGCACCCGCATCCCGACAGGCACCCTGCAATGGCCGCTGCCGGTGGCGGGTACGATTACTTCTCAATTTGGTCACCGAGTGGATCCCATCACCGGCGAAGTCAGCTCCCACACCGGCACCGACATTGCCTGCGCCGAGGGTACGCCGATCCTCGCCGCTGCAGACGGAACTGTCACCGTTGCCAACGGTCTGGACAGCTGGGGCGGCAGCTACGGCTACTACATCCAAATCGACCACGGCGGCGGGCTGGAAACGCTGTACGCCCACTGTTCGTCCATCTGCGTCACCACCGGTCAGCAGGTGCAGGCCGGGCAGGTCATCGGATATGTCGGGCATACCGGGCGGGTCACGGGAAATCATTTGCATCTGGAAGTGCGCGTTAATGGAAAACGAGCAGATGCTATGGCATATTTTGGATAAACAAATCAAGAAGCCACAACCCAAAGGTATATACAGCCAAACAAAGCGAAACTTCTCCGCGCGGCAAGGGCTTGCTATACTATACAATAAAGTGGTGTCGGAAACCGGCAAGCCAATAAAATGCATTATAAACGGAGGAACAAGCTGTGCCCAAAACAAAGAAAAAGCAAGAAAGCGTTATGGAACGTGTCTGGAAAATTGCAGCTGTTGTGCTGATGTTACTGCTTCTGGTAGATGGCGCGATTGCCGTCATTGTCACTACGTGGGGCGGCAGCAACACACAACAGGATACTGGTGCCATTACGATAACCCCGAATGAAAACGGGGCCCTTATTGTGCCAACGGCAGATTTGACAGAGAATTTTCAGGAAGTAGACTATGGTGGGGCGCATTCTTTGATTTTCTGGCGGGATGAGGATGGTACGATCTACACAGCCTTTAGCGCCTGTCAGGAGTGCTATGCGCGGGGAAACGCCCGCTATACCTATCAGGATGGAACACTGCGCTGCCAAGCGTGTGGCAACCAAATTGATGTGCAAACCATGCGCACGGCAGCATGGGGCGGCTGCCAGCCGTTGGCTATCCCGGCTGCATACCGTGCTGATACCGAAACGGAAATCATATTTCCTGCAAAGCTGCTGACGTACAGTGATACGATGTTCCAAGCGTGGGACGGCGGTGATTTCAGCAGCACGCTGGAAAATTACGCGGCCTGATAAGTGCGTTGCAGCAGAAACGAGGGCACAACGTGAAAAGACAAAAACGATTTGCCGCACTGCTGGCTGTTCTGCTGGCGGCGGGGCTGACCGCCTGCGGACAGACGACCACAAGCGACGAACTGGAAAACGGCGTATCAGCCATCGAGGATGCTATGTCAACTTCAAACAAAACAAATAATTCCGTGCAAAGTACGGATGATCTGCGGGCAGGGACTTCCGCAGACACCGTTGCTACGCCGGATGATTTCCCGGCCGCATACAACTACGGCAGCGGCAAAATCGAGGATTACTCCCGCACACGGATGCTGCAAAAGCTCCCCGCACCGCAGGGCGAGCAAACGGTGCTGAATACAGCGGTTGACCCCACTCAAATCCAAGTATTATATTTATGGGAGCAGGGGAATGTCCCCGCCAAAACCAACTTTACCACTGCCATGACCGGTTACTTCGATAACTGGGATTTCCGCCCTTATGTCACTGCCATCCCAGTACGGGCGGGCGTACAGCCCAAGGGCGCAGTTGTGCTAATGGCGGGCGGTGCATACCAGTTCCGGGGCAATTACACAGACTCGCTGCCCACGGCGGCTGCGCTGCGTGAGTTGGGTTTTCAAACGTTCATCGTAGATTACCGCCTCTCGCCCTACACGCAGGAGGAGGGTGCGCTGGATGTGGCGCGGGCGGTGCGGTTCGTTCGCAAAAACGCCGACGCCTATGACATTGACCCCGATGACATTGCTGTGATGGGCTTCTCGGCGGGAGGCATCCAAGCGGGCGAGTTTCTGATGCACTATGATGAGGGAGTCAACGGCACGGCGCTGGACAAGAGCTACCGCCCGGATGCGTTAGATGAAATCCCGGCGCACGCATCGGCGGCGGGGATGATTTACTCTTTCTACGGGCGGCTCAGTGTCGGCAACATGGACCCGGATTGGCTGACAGAGGGCAACCTGCCGCCGACCTTTTACGTCTACGGCACCGAGGACCCGTTTTACCGCCAGTTCCAACAGCAGTATGATGTCATCCAAAGCATGGGCATCCCCACCGGACGCATTGTGTTGGACGGTTGGCCGCACGGCTTCGGCTCGGACGGCGGCTGGGTGAACGATTACGCCGCATGGCTGGAAACAATTTATGAACACTAAAAGGAGTATTTGCAATGCAGACACGCACATTGGGCAAAGACCTGACCGTATCCGCCATTGGGCTGGGCTGTATGGGCATGAGCCATGCCTACGGTGCCCCGGCTGACAAAAAGGAAATGACCGAACTGCTGGCGCAGGCGGTAGACATGGGCTATACCTTTTTTGACACAGCCGAAGTCTACGGCACGCCGGAAAATCCCCATGATAATGAGGAACTGGTGGGGGCAGCACTGAAGCCTTACCGCGATAAAATCGTGCTGGTAACCAAGTTCGGCATTCACTTTGATATGTCCAGCCCGGCGGTCAACAAGCCGCTGGTACCGGATTCCCGCCCGGAGGTCATCCGCACCTCGGTGGAAGCATCGCTGAAGCGGCTGAACACCGACCATATTGACCTGTACTACCAGCACCGCCTTGACCCGAAAGTGCCTATCGAGGAAGTGGCCGGGGTCATGGCCGACCTGATCCGCGAGGGCAAAATTACCCACTGGGGCTTGTCCGAAGCAAACGCGGAAACCATCCGCCGCGCCCACGCAGTTTGCCCGGTTACGGCAATCCAGAATCGCTACTCCATGATGGCGCGCTGGTACGAGGAACTGTTCCCGATGCTGGAAGAACTGCACATCGGCTATGTGGCATTTTCACCGCTGGCAAACGGCTTCCTTTCGGGGAGGTATGACAAAAATACCCGGTTTGAAGCCGGTACAGACTACCGCAGCGTGATGCCGCAATTTCAGCCGGAGGGTATCGACCAGAACCGCGCCCTGCTGGACCTGCTGAACAAGCTGGCAGGGGAGAAGAACGCCACGCCAGCCCAAATCTCGCTGGCATGGATGCTATGCAAGGAGCCTTATATTGTGCCGATTCCCGGTACCCGCAAGGCTGCACGCCTGCAAGAAAACGCCGGTGCTGCCGACGTCTGCCTTTCTGCCGCAGAGGTGCAGGCCATTGATACAGCACTGGGCGGCATGGAAATGTCGCAGGTGTTCGGCAGCAGCCGTGTGGTGCAGTAAAGCACTATTTTCACATAAATTCCCCGCAATCTTCACACCGTATCGGTTGACGAACCACACTTTTTCGCCTAAAATAAAGGTAAAATAGGTAAAAAATGCGATAGGGGGGCAAACCGCTATGATGTACAATACGCAGTTGGATACGTTTTTGAAAGTGGCAGAACTGGGCAGCTTTAATAAAGCCGCCGATGCACTGTACATCACGCCGCCCGCCGTCACAAAGCAAATCAACCTCTTGGAAGAAGATTTGGGTGTTACGCTGTTTGTGCGCAGCCACCGCGGCTTGAAGCTGACTCCGGCGGGACAGTCCTTTTACAAGGATGCAAAGTACATCATTGACTACTGCGAAGCTTCGCTGGAACGTGCCAAGCGCGCAATGATTGCAGACAGCAAGGTGGTGCGCATCGGTATTTCGCCCATGACACCCCAGCCGCTGGTGAATGTCTGGCCGAAAATTCAGAAAGATTGCGCCGACATCAAATTCCAGCTGGTGCCGTTTTTCAATACACCAGAGAACGCTCGCGAAATCCTAAAAAACCTTGGCCAAAACATTGACGTGGTGGGCGGTATTTTTGACGATACGCTGCTGGATCTGCGCCAGTGCGCAGGCACACAGCTTGCGATGGTACCTATCTGCTGTGCCGTGGCACTGCACCACCCGCTGGCGCAAAAGGACCATCTGGAGGTCAGCGACCTGTACGGCCAGAATTTTATGCTGATGCGCCGCGGCTGGAGCCACCATGTGGATGAATTGCGCGATGACTTGTGGAAAAACCACCCGCAGGTCCGCATTGTGGACTTCGATTTTTACAGCGTGGATGTGTTCAACAAATGCGGAAATGATGGTGCGTTGCTTATGGCCATCCCACAGTGGCAGCAGGTACATCCGATGCTGAAAATCCTGCCCGTGAACTGGAACCATGAGGTCCCTTACGGCCTGCTGCACGCCGAGAAGCCGACCCTGGCCGTAAAGCAGTTCATTGCCGCTATGCAGAAAGCGCTGGCCGAGTAAAAACCGACAGGTACATACTGATTAACAAACAGAGTCTTCCGCCGAAGGCTCTGTTTTCTTATACTACTTATAAAAAGTATACAAAGGGGGAATAGGCAATGAAAAAATCATCCTCTTTCCGTGGCGCAGCGTATAGCTGCGCCCTTGCAATGCTGTTGTCTGGCTGCGGGTCAGTGCCCGCAGCGCCGCCGCAAACCACACCGAAAACCGCCGAGACTGCCACCGCACAGCCCTATACCGGCAGCACACGGGTGCAGGATGTGATAAACGATGCCGCGTTTGGCGACTATGGCCGCCTGATTTTCCCGGTGGACCTGACAATTCCCGCCGACCTGACGCTGGAAAATCTTGATGAAATTTTGATCTGGTACAATAATGTCAACCCGGACCGCACGGTGGAAATTGCCAACTATCTGCACGATCAGGCCGAAGCGGAAAACACCATTTTTTACGACATTTACACCGATGCCGAAAAAGCCGCCGACCCCGCCAAGGAAGATACCGGGCTGTTCTTCTTCCGGGGCGAACCGGGAGCAAAAACAGCGATTCTGAACGCAGGCGGCGGGTTTATGTATGTGGCCGCCATGCAGGACAGCTTCCCCCATGCGCTGGAGCTTTCCAAGCGGGGCTATAACGCCTTTGCCCTGATTTACCGTCCCGGCGCAGAGACGGCTTGTGAAGATCTGGCCCGCGCCATAGCCTTTTTACACGACAACGCCGAGGAACTGCAAATTGACATGGACGGCTACTCGCTGTGGGGCGGCTCCGCCGGGGCGCGCATGGCTGCGTGGCTGGGCAGCTACGGCACAGCAGTCTTTGGTGAAAAGGAATACCCGCGCCCCGGTGCGGTCATTATGCAGTACACGGGTTTGTCCGAAGTGTACGGCAACGAGCCGCCGACCTACAACTGCGTAGGCACAGCGGACGGCATTGCCAACTACCGCATCATGCAGCGCCGCATTGAGGACATTCTCCGGCAGGGAACACCCGCCGAAATCGACATCTATCCGGGTCTTGCCCACGGCTTTGGCTTGGGCGAGGGTACAGTGGCCGAGGGCTGGCTCGACCACGCCGTGACATTCTGGCAGGAAAATATTTGAATAGGGAACACAAAGCGCAGATGTGTCCAAACAAGGCACCCCTGCGCTTTTACTATGTGCTGGGTATAAACCTGTAAGTATATACTTGTAAACGAAGTGAATCTTCTGTTTTGGTTGCTGCAACGCTATAATAAAGGCACAAAGCAGCTGCTAGATGAAATAACCAAAAAAAACAGAAGGAGTAGAATCATGGCAAGTAAGTACGATGGTCTTGCCCGCATCATCATTCAGAATGTTGGCGGCAAGGCAAACATTATTTCCCTGACCCACTGCGTTACCCGCCTGCGTTTCAAGCTCAAGGATGAGAGCAAAGCCAACACCGACATCCTCAAATCCACGGATGGCATCGTCACGGTCATGCAGACCGGCGGTCAGTATCAGATCGTCATCGGCAACCATGTCGGCGCTGTGTATGACGCGGTCTGCCAGGTCGGCCATTTTACCAGCGATATGAAGCTGGCAGAAGAAGCAGTCGATGAAAAGAAACTTTCCCCCGGCGCGGCGCTGATTGACCTGATCTCCGGCACCTTCCTGCCGGTGCTGGGCGTGCTGTCCGGCGTCGGCATCATCCGCGGCCTGCTGGCAGTGGCATCTTTCTTTGGCCTGCTGACTGCCACCGACGGCACCTATGTCATCCTAAACGCTGTCGGCACCAGCTTCTTCTACTTCCTGCCTATCATCCTTGGCATGACGGCGGCGGAGAAGATGGGCGGCAACAAGTTCATTGGCATCTCCATCGGCTGCTCGATGTGCTACCCGGCCATTGTGGAGCTGAGCAATGCCGAGGCCATCGGCACCGCCTTTGCGGGCACCATCTTTGCTACCCAGTATTACACCACATTCCTCGGTATCCCCGTGCTGCTGCCCTCCGGCGGTTACACCTCTACCGTTGTGCCGATTATCGTGGCGGTTTTCTTCGCGGTTAAGCTGGAAAAGCTGCTGCAAAAGGTCATCCCCAACGTCGTCAAGATGTTCTTCGTTCCGCTGTTCACGCTGATCATCATTGTCCCGCTGACCTTCCTCGTTATCGGCCCCATCACTGGCATCCTCTGCGCCCTCATCACCCAGCTGTTCAATACCATCTTCGGCGTCAGTGGTCTGCTGGCCGGTGCAATCCTCGGCGGCATGTTCCAGGTCTTTGTTATCTTCGGCCTGCACTGGGGTCTGACCCCGCTGGCCCTGACCAGCATGGCGGCTGTCGGCTATGACAACATCATTCCCACGGCCATGCCTGCTACCTTTGTCCAGACTGCCACGGTTCTGGCTATCTACCTGAAATCCAAGGATGAGAAGCTCAAGAAAGTGGCGCTGCCCGCCTTTATCTCCGGCCTGTTCGGCATCACTGAGCCCGCTATCTACGGCGTCACCCTGCCCAAGAAAAAGCCGTTCGTCATTTCCTGCCTTGCCTCCGCTGTCAGCGGTGCCATCATGGGCGGCCTTGGCGTTAAGCGTTACTCTATGGGCGGTCTGGGTATCTTTGCACTGGCTACCTACCTGAACCCGGAGACCCAGAGCTTCTACGATGTAGGCTGGTCCGTGGTCGCTATCCTTGTCGGCATGGCTGTCTCTTTTGTCATCACCTTTATCACCTACAAGGATGAAGTCAAGGCTGAGCCTACCGCCGCGGAAGTGGCCGCCGCCGAAGCAGAATAAAAGGAGCTTACCATGCAAGCAAACCACGGATTCCGCAAAGATTTCCTTTGGGGCGGCGCTACCGCTGCTAACCAGTTGGAGGGTGCGTGGAATACAGACGGCCGCGGTCCCTCCACCGATGACGTGCTGACCGGCGGTACGGCCACCGAGCCGCGCTACCTGACCTATCGCAATCAGGACGGTACCACCGGCAAAATTTCCATGATCGATCTGCACGATCTGCCAAAGGGCGCAGCCTTCACCGTGCTGCCCGATGTCTGGTACCCGAACCATGAGGGCATCGACTTCTACCACCACTACAAAGAGGACATCGCCCTCTTTGCCGAGATGGGCTTTACCGCCTACCGTATGTCCATTGCGTGGAGCCGCATTTTCCCCAATGGCGATGAGCAGACCCCCAACGAAAAGGGCCTTGCCTTTTACGATGCTGTTTTCGATGAGTGCCATAAGTACGGAATTGAACCCATCGTGACCATCAGCCACTATGAAATGCCGCTGGGTCTTGTCAATAAGTGGGGCGCATGGCGCGACCGCCGCACCATCGACTGCTATCTGCGCTATGCCGAAACGCTGTTCCGCCGCTATAGGGGCAAGGTCAAATACTGGATCACCTTCAATGAAATCAACAGCATGAACGTGACCGGCTGGCTCGGCGCTGGTGTGACCTCCTGTGACCCGGCGGTCATGCTGCCCGCCGCCCACTATCAGCTGGTGGCTTCGGCCAAGGCGGTCAAGCTCGCACATGAGATCGACCCCGAAAACAAGCTGGGCTGCATGGTCGCCATCAGTCAGGCCGTGGTTTACCCGGCAGACTGCGCCCCCGCCAATGTGCATAAGGCATGGGAACGCGCCCAGAAATGCTATTTCTTCACCGATGTGCAGGCCCGCGGCTATTACCCCAGCTACCAGCTGCGCCGCTATGAGCGCGAGGGCATCCATATCGACTGCACCGAGGAAGATAAGCAGGCGCTGGCACAGGGCACGGTGGATTTTATCAGCTTCAGCTATTACCGCAGCACCACCGTCAGCACCGACCCCAACGCTCCGTGGGTCGCCCCAAACTCCCCGCTGAAAGAAACGCTGGGTGTCAAGAACCCCTACCTGAAAGCCACCGATTGGGGCTGGGCCATCGACCCGATGGGCCTGCGCATCGCGCTGGATCAGGTTTACGACCGTTACCAGAAGCCGATTTTGATTGCCGAAAACGGCCTTGGCGCGCTGGATGTCCGCGAGGCAGACGGCAGCGTGAACGATGACTACCGCATCGAATATCTGAAAAAGCACATCGAAGCCATGCACGATGCCGTGGCCGAGGATGGGGTAGATCTGATGGGCTACACTATGTGGGGGCCGATCGACCTTGTGTCGGCTTCCACCGGCGAGATGCGCAAGCGCTACGGCTTTATCTATGTGGATAAACAGGACGATGCCACCGGCACGCTGGCGCGCAGCCGCAAAAAGTCTTTTTACTGGTACAAAAAAGTGATTGAAAGCAATGGTGAGATTCTTTGAGTGAAACAAAACGCACGGGGCTGCCGTATGCTTTCGTGATCTGCCTGTGCGGTATCCTGTCCATGTTCTGCGTGGGCGCTGTGGCAGGCTCCATTACCGCGTATCTGCCGTATATCATTGAGTACGGCGGCCTGACCCAGACGCAGGGCTCCAGCATTTTTACAATTGTCTGCCTTGTCTCGCTGATCGTTACTTCCGTTTTGCTGGAGCCGTACTACCGCCGATTTTCTTACCGCACAGGTCTGGCGCTGGCATTGGCAGGTGCGGCGGTGGACTACCTGATTTACAGCTTTTCCACCGGGTATGTCGGCTTTGTGTGCGGCGCACTGCTGGGCGGTGTGGTATATGCGCTGGCCGGTATGGTGCCGGTGTCCATCGTCATCAACGCGTGGTTTGCTGACCACACGGCGCTGGCGCTGGGGCTTTGTGCCGCGGGCACGGGCGCTGCGTCAATCACGATTCCCATGATTTTGTCCGCGCTGATTGAGCGTGTCTCGCTGCCCGGCGTGTTCCGTGTGATGGCTGTGTTGATGGCCATTATCGCGGCTGCGGTGCTTTTGCTTCTCCGTGACCGCCCGCAGCAGATGGGGCTGACTGCCTATGGCACGCCCCACAGCGCGGAGCAAGCCACCGCCCCCGCAGGCCGTGATGCTGACCGCCGCACGATGCTGTGCATGCTGTTGGGCATCCTGATGCTGGGTGCGGTAACAGGCGGCGGCTACCAGCACGTTTCGGTGCTGTACACCGTGGCGGGGTTCAGTGATTTGCAGGTTTCGCGGATGCTGTCTTTGGGCGGTGGGCTGATGATTGCGGGCAAATGCCTGTTTGGTGTCATCACCGACCGTTTCGGCACAAGCCGCACGGCGTATCTGTTCTTTGCGTTCCTTACGGGCGGCTGGTTGCTTTGCTGCCTTGCCGGGCGGCAGAGTATGCCGCTGGCAGTGCTGTCCGTTGTGTTCATCAATTTGGGCATGGCGCTGTCCACCGTGGGCCTGTCTGCCATTGCCCGCAGCATTTCGTCTGAGCAGGGCTTTGGCCGTGCGGCCAAAAACTTTCAGAGTTTTACGATGATTGGTTCCATCGCATTCAACACGATTCCCGGTATCATTGCGGATGCCGTAGGCAGCTATATTCCGGCCTATTGGATCGTGACGGCCATCACGATGGCATCGCTGGCGCTGGTGGCGGCGGCCTTTATCCGCTACAACAAAAAAGCATAATAGAGGGAAAAAATATGCAGAGCTTTACCTACACCATTACCGAGCCTGTCGGCATCCATGCCCGTCCGGCCGGACTGCTGGTCAAGGAGATCAAAAACTACCAGAGTACCGTCACGGTCACCAAGGGGGACAAATCCGTCAACGCGCTCAAGCTCATGGCCCTGATGGGCATGGGCATCAAGTGCGGCGATACCGTCACCGTCACGGTGGAGGGCAGTGATGAGGACACGACTGCCCCGGCACTGAAACAGTTCTTTGAGACCAACCTGTAATTGTCACACCCGGCAGGGATTACACTTGCCGGGTGTGTTTTGTGTGAAAAGCAAAAAATACGCTTGGCTTAAAGCTGACTTCAAGTTTTACAATGGTGCTGTCACCCAAAAGGTTGTAAAAACCTTTGGGTTAATACAGCGCAACAAATCGAATATTCCGCTTTGCAGCGGGATGTTTTATACTAAAGGCAGAAAGCAGGAAAGGAGCTTATCACTATGAACAACTTCATTTTTGAAAACACCACCAAGGTCTATTTTGGGCAGGGCGGCGTAAAAGAGTATCTGGAAAGCCTGCTGGCCAATTACGGCTCCAATGTGCTGCTGGCCTACGGCGGCGGTTCCATCAAGCGCAACGGTGTGTATGCGGAAGTCACCGACATCCTGCACCGCGCGGGCAAAAATGTCGTCGAGTTCTCCGGCATCATGTCCAACCCCACCTACGCCAAAGTGCAGGAGGGCGCGAAGCTGGCAAAAGAAAACCATGTTGACTTGATTCTGGCGGTTGGCGGCGGCTCGGTCTCCGACTGCTGCAAGGTCGTTTCCGCGCAGGCCATGCTGGGCGAGGACCTGTGGGAGTTTGAGTACGCCAAGCATGACCGCCCCTCGAAGTTCATCCCGCTGGGCACCATCGTCACGGTGTTCGGCACTGGCTCCGAGATGAACAACGGCGCGGTCATCACCCACGAGGACAAAAAGATCAAGGGCGCACTCTGGGGCGCACAGGCAGATTTTGCCTTCCTCGACCCCAACTACTCTATGTCCGTGCCGTTTAAGCAGGTCATCTCCGGCGCGTTCGATACGCTGAGCCACGCGATGGAGACTTATTTTGGCAAGCCGGACGAGAACAACCTCTCCGATGACATCAACGAGGCCGTCATGCGCAGCACCATCCGCAACATTCGTGTGCTGCTGACCGACCACAACAACTACGCCGCCCGCAGCGAACTGGCGTGGGCCTCCGCGATGGCCGAGAACAGCATCCTGAAAATCGGCAAAGTCACCGATTTCCAGTGCCATATGCTGGAGCATCAGCTGGGTGCCTACACCAACTGCAACCACGGCGCAGGGCTAGCGGTGCTCCACCCAGTGCTGTACCGCCACATTTGCGAGGCCAACACTGCACGGTTTGCCCGCTTTGCCGTGAACGTCTGGGGCATTGACCCGGAGGGCAAAACCGAGGTGGAACTGGCCCACGCAGGTGTTGAAGCGCTGGCCGCCTTTATTAAAGAAATCAGCCTGCCCACGACCTTTGCAGAACTGGGCATCCCCGCTGATACCGATTTTGCGGCTATTGCCAAATCTACTGTGCGCACCGGCGGCTGCTGCAAAGAACTGACCGACGACGAACTGCTGGAAATCCTAAACGAGTGCCGCTGAAAGGAGCGTTACCTATGGAATATATCACTTTGAATAACGGCGTGAAAATGCCCACCGAGGGCATCGGAACCTTTCTGCTGACCCCGGACGAAGCTGAAAGTGCTGTTGTCAGCGCCCTGCACAGTGGTGCAACGCTGATCGATACTGCCAATGCCTATGTGAATGAAAAGGCTGTGGGCCGGGCCATGAAAGCCTCCGGCTTGCAGCGCGAGGAGATTTTCCTTGAAACCAAGCTGTGGCCCAGCTTCTACAAGGATGCCGATGCAATAGACAAGACGCTGGCCCGTCTGGACACAGATTATATTGACCTGCTGCTGATTCACCAGCCCGCAGGCGATTATGTCGCCGGGTATCGCCAGATGGAAAAAGCCTACAAAGAGGGGAAAGTCCGTGCCATCGGCCTGTCCAATTTCAACATTAAACAGATGGAAAAAATCTTCTCCATCTGCGAGGTGCAGCCCACAGTTTTGCAGACCGAGGTTCACCCTTACAACCAAGAGCCGGAACTCAAGGCATATTTGAAAGCGCATGGCATGGTCATTCAGGCATGGTACCCGCTGGGCCATGCCGACAAAGCCCTACTGAATGAGCCACTGTTCACGAGCCTTGCTGCCAAGTACGGTAAGAGTAATGCCCAGATCATCCTGCGCTGGCACGTGCAGGCGGGCAACATCGTCATCCCCGGCTCCAAGAATCCTGATCACATCCGCGACAACTTCAATATTTACGACTTCGCCCTGACGGACGAGGAAATGCAGCAGATCGCCGCGTTGAACAAGAATAAGCGTTACTATGAGGCCAACGCCGCCAAGCTGGCTGCCTACGCCTTGATGGTTCCGCCGGTTGACAAACAAAAGTGAGGTGCTTTTTATGAAACGCCTTTTTTCTCTTTTGACCGCCGCCGTGCTGGCTGTCAGTTTGGCTGCCTGCGACAGCAGTGCATCTTCTGCCGCCGCCACGCCTACGCCGACCACCGAACCCATCCCGGCACCGACCGAGCAATCTGCCCCGGCAGAATCCGAAACGACCGAAACCGTAGACTCCACCGAAGAAACCACCACAGACGGTAAGGCGCTGGTCGTTTACTACTCCGCCACCGGTACCACCGAGCGTGTTGCCCAGTTGATTGCCGATGCCATCGGCGCAGACCTGTTCGAAGTCGAGCCTGCCGAACCGTACACCACCGCTGATCTCAACTATTCCGACAAAAACAGCCGCGTCTCCCGCGAACATGACGATGAATCCCTGCGGGATGTGGCGCTGATTTCCGCCGAGGTTCCCGACTGGGACAGCTACGACACCGTATTCATCGGCTATCCTAAAATGGAGTACAGTTTATAGTAGTGTATAGCGTGTACCAAGTTATAATTATGGGGTTGAAAATAACAGTATACACAGATAATGTGGAAAAATGTGTATGACGTTTATATAGAAAATAACATTGAAAAAGAAATTCAAGAATGGGTAAATTCATTAAATTTAAAATAGAATAATAATTACATGAGTGACAGAAGATAAGAATCTGAATTCCCTGTCACTTTTATATTATTTGATAAGAAAAAAGAACTGGTTTATATCCGATAAGAATATAGACTGGTTCTTATTTTTAATATGCTATTATATACACAGGGAGTCGGGGAATGTCGAACTATAGCAAGCCGGAAAAGAAAGCATTGATATCGGTATGAAAGAGTTTTGCAAGTGCAACTAATTCAGATGCCTTAATGTTCATGCGATTTGTTTCCAGTTTGGCATAGGTACTTTTGGTGATGGAGATACCCATAAGATTTAATTTTGCAACTACTTGGTCTTGAGTCATATTGTTTTTATATCGAATTGCTTGGATATTTTTACCAATATCCATATCTGGTCTAATCTTTTGCATAATGATGAACTCCCCTTATAAAATAAAAAGATTCGTAATACAGAAATATATATATTGATTCTAAAGAATTTAAATTTTATAATGTTTCGTAATAAGGAATTATTTTTAACAGGAAGAGGTAAAAGTATAATGGATGTGGAGATGGAAAAGAGAAAATTTTTAAATCTATGTGGCAAAAGAGATCGAGCATTATTGTCAGGTGAAAAAAGAATGACATTGGGGGATATGGAACGATTGACATATCTGACAGAATTTTTTGAACTGGAGAACTATGGAATCGCCTTATGGAAAGAATTTGGTGATGATGTAAAAGAGCCATTTGAAGCGATGATGAAAATGTTAGATGAGCCGGAGTGCATAGAAGATCGATGGCTTGATGACGAAGCAAAAGGGGAAAAGTGGTTGTTAGAATTTCAGGAACTGGCATTAACGGAAGAATACAGGGAATGGATTCGAAATTATATCGATAAAAAATATGAAGAAAGAGGATTACCATATCCGACAGGAGCAGACTTCGATTAAGAGGTCTGCTTTTTTCTGGTCTTTTGGGAGGTGATAAGAGGTGGAAGTAAGTATTTATGAACTCTTGGCGGCAGCAAGAGAATCGGCTAAATCTGATTATATAAAAGGGGACAGCATTTTGTGTGAGAAGAGATTTCATCCAGATACCCATTACATGGTGGAAATGGAGCTGTTAGAAAATGATAACAGGCTGGGAGAAAAGGGGAATTATATACGGAAGTTTTTGTCAGAACCGGAGTATCTTCCCATTTTACAAAAGCAGGAAAAACATCTCATAAAAATAAAAAGACAGGCAATTGTTCAAAAAGGAAACTTGCGATATATCCCTCCCCCGGACAGGCCGAACCGCCACCGGGAGAGGGATCTTTTATAACCGGCTGGGAAGGAACAGTAGTGTTCCTCTGGCGATAGTGGTATAAAAAAGCCAGATTTTCCGCAGGTTTTGGGACACTGGAACATAGAAAAGTGTTCACGAATGGCACTTTTGCAACGATCCGTTGCAGCAGTGAAAGCATTTTTGACATTACGTTAAACAGAAAAATGAAAGGATGTGATTGCGATAATCATAGGAATTGATCATGGCTATTATGCAATAAAAACAAGACAAGTGTCTTTCCCAAGTGGAATTATCAGGTATGATTACGAGCCGTATACCATGCAGAATGTTCTGCAGTATCAGGGAAAGTATTATGTCTGTGGTACGGGAAGACAGACGCTGGTAAAAAATAAAACGTCCAATGATAATTATTATCTGCTGACGTTGGCAGCCATTGCAGAAGAAATCAAGCATCGGAAAGCGGAACGAAAGACAGAGGTAATTCTGGCTGTCGGACTTCCGCTTTCAAGTTTCGGAAGAGAGAAACAGGGATTCAGGGAGTATCTGTTGCGGAAAGAGCAGCCAGTGCGATTTTTATATGAAAGTGAATTATATGAGATAACAATAAAAGATGTGAAACTGTTCCCACAGGGATACTCTGCGCTTGCTCTTCATCCAGAGTATCTGAAAAATGAACCGTCTGTTCTGCTTGTTGATATTGGTGGCTGGACCGTTGACCTTATGAGGCTGGACAATGCTGTTCCGAATGCAGCAACGTGCAGGAGTCTGGAGCTTGGAGTGATCCGATGTATTGATGAGACAGCAGAACAGGTGCGTAGAAATACCGGACTGTCTGTAACAGAAACTCAAATTGAGCGTGTGCTTCGGGGGGAATCTTGCAGTATGGCAGAGGAGGCCAGACGGATTATACAGGAAAGCGGACGGAAATATATAGAAAGAATACTGTCTGCGGTGACAGAATCTGGGTTTGATCTCCGGGCAGTACCAACCGTATTTATGGGTGGAGGCTCCGCAATTTTAAAACGCCACGTGACCGCACAGGACGCGATTTGCCGCCCCGTTTTTATAGAGGACGTCCATGCCAACGCAACAGGGTATGAACGGATTGTAGAGCAGATGTGGGCGAGATGACACGTCCGGTATATTCGTTCCGCCCAAACCTGAAAAATCCAGAACACCAGAGGGCATGGGAGAAATTTCAAAGTGTTCCAGAAGGGCAGAAAAGCCAGTATCTGGTTCAGGCAATTCTGGAAAAAGAGGATCGGAAATGGCTGGAAGAAGTCATTCAAAAGACGATAAAAGAAAGTGTTCGGGAATTAGGAATATGTGGCACTACGGAACAATTGAAAACGAAACCATCATCGGAAGAAATACCAGCTCAGATGATGGATTTTTTATCTCAAATGGAAAATTTGTAAAGGGGGTGAGGCCTATGATTGCACGATACATACATTGTTGGATCTGCTAGGGGTAAGGACAGAAATGTATCGTTATCTTTGGTGGGTATTGTGAATAGCTTTCCATGCGGCTTTGGAGTATGTTGTGTGTAGCGAAAGAGAAAGGAGAAAAGTTATGGCAGAGATGAAAAATATCTGCGGAAAGATCCCGATGGACTTACATGAAAAAGTAAGAGAAGAGATCGAACTCACAGAAAGCAGCACACAAAAATTTTTACAACAGGTCATTGAAGAACATTTCAACAGACTGGAAGGAAAAGGAGAAATAAGCATGGGAGCAGTAAGAACAGTAGCAGTACAGGTATCAGAGGAGTTATTCCAGAGATTAAAAGTAGTCATCGGACAGAAACACATGAAACAGAAAGACTTCTTAATTCAGATTATAGAAGAAGCGCTGGAAAAGGCAGAGGCAGAATGGCAAAGCAAAGAACAGCCTGAAGAATCCGAACAGACAACCGAAGAATCGGGAACAGAAGAAACTCAACCGGAAGAAAGCACTGAGCCGGAAGGGGAGTGTGAACCAGAAGAGGAAAGCGAGCCAGAAGGAGAGAGCGAACCGAAAGAGGAAAACGAACCGGAAGGAGAGAGCGAACCAAAAGAGGAAAACGAACCTGAAGGGGAAAGCGAACCGGAAGAGGAAACTGAACCAGAAAGAGAAACTGATCTGGAAGAAGAAACCAAAGCAGAAGAACAAACAGAATGGTAACTAATTGATACAGAATAACGAAGGGCGGTATGAGAAATCATGCCGCCTGTTTTTATCAGCAAAAAGGAGGTTGATAGCCGCAACCATTCAATTTTTTGATCTCTTTAGCGGAATCGGGGGATTCCGTGAAGGCTTAAGACGGGCAGGAAACTTTGTCTGTGTCGGACATTGCGAGGTGGATACTTATGCGGATAAGAACTACCGATTGCTGTTTGACACAGAAGGGGAGTGGTATTGTAGTGATGCAAGAACAATTGAACCAGAACGAATGCCAGATTTTGATTTACTCTGTGCAGGATTTCCTTGCCAGGCATTCTCTATCGCCGGAAAGCGAGAAGGATTTGCTGACGCAAGAGGAACTCTCTTTTTTGAAATTGCCCGGATTCTTGAAGCTAAAAGACCCTCGTATTTTATCCTTGAAAATGTTCCCGGTTTGTTATCGCATGACAAAGGCCGGACGTTTTGCACCATCCTCAGTACGCTTTCTGAACTGGGGTACCATGTCGAATGGAAAGTGCTTAACAGCAAGGATTTCGGAGTCCCCCAAGCAAGAAAGCGGGTGTATATTGTCGGATATCTTGATTTCAGATGTGCCGGAAAAGTATTACCTGAACCAGAAACAAATGGAGCAGCTCTTGTTCAAATCCGGGCAGGAAGTCAGGGAAAAAGAGTCTACAGTCCAAAAGGATTAAGCTGTACCTTGACATCACAAGCCGGAGGAATGGGTGGAAAGACAGGATTATATGATGTGGGTGTTCCAATTAAAGAAAATACAAAGCTCGGCTACAAACTTGCAAGAGAGGGTGACAGCATCGATTTAGGCTATGCGAATCTCAACAGCAGGAGAGGAAGAGTCGGACATCGGATAGCACATACCCTGACTACAGGTATCCAACAGGGAACACTTCATTTTGTAGATTTATCTCCGCCACCACTGATAACTGAAGAATGCAGAAGCCTTAATACCCGACAATGCGGAATCCACAAATACAAAGGAGAATGTTCCGGCGTATTAAGTGAAGAAGGGGCAAGAGCAGTCCTTACACCAGCCAAAGAAAATGTTCGTCAGAACGGCAGACGTATGAAAGAACCCGAAGAACCGATGTTTACAATTACTGCAACCGATCGTCATGGCATCTTGTATCACGGCAGAATAAGAAGGTTAGTTCCGAGGGAATGTCTGCGTCTGCAGGGTTATTACGACTGGCAGATTGATAAGATCATAGACAGCACTTCTGACGCACAGCTTTATAAACAGGCTGGAAACGGAGTAACTGTCAATGTTATCGAGGCAATTGGCAGATTGTTACAAAAGGCAGACTCCGAACTCAACACACAGGAAGTGTCTGAGAAAGGAATCTATTAGGCATGATCGGTATAAAAGACCAATACTTTGGCACAGAAATCGAAATGACAGGGATTACCAGACAACGTGCTGCAGAAGTTGTTGCTGAAATGTTTGGAACAGAAGCATATTATGACGGCACTACCTACGGAATCTGGTCAGTGATAGATTTGGAAGGAAAAAAGTGGAAATTTATGTCTGATGGAAGCATTTATACACAACGGAAAGTATACGGTCGAATTGTAGATGCAAGTGGAGAATATTCAACAGAAATGGTATCTCCGAAATTATCCTATGATGAAATGGGAAAGTTACAGGAAGTAGTACGCTGTCTGCGACAGCATGGAGGTTTTGTAAATGAGTCCTGTGGTCAGCATGTTCATGTAGATGCATCGAATCATACACCGCAAAGCCTGAAAAATGCATTGACAATTATGTATGCAAAGGAAGATATCCTGTTCAAGGCTCTGAAAGTGCAGGAGAGAAGAGCAAATAGTTATTGTCAGAGAGTGCAACCGGAGGTATTGGAGAAAATCCGAAAAATACCAAATAGGTCAATCACTATGGACCGAGTAAGAAATGTCTGGTATGGAGGCAGGGATAGAAGTCATATCCATTATGATGATACCCGTTATTATGCTCTTTATGCGCAGAAAAAAGTTATGCGGAGAATCTTTTAGAACAGACGTTACTTCGAGACTGTTCACCAGAAATCTCAGCATAATTTTCTACAAGGTCTTTAAAAACGCCTTTAAGTCAGGGTCGTCGTTCCAATCCGGCATGGCAGGCGTATTCATCCTCGTGTCCATTGTTTCTAATGCCTTGCGCCGGGCTTCGGGATTAGCTTTTGCGTAAACCTGTGTTGTCTCAATAGATTCGTGCCCTAAAAAGTCACGAATATAAATGAGATTTTTGCCTGCCTCAACAAGATGCATTGCTTTAGAATGCCGGAGACAATGCGGTGTAATCTGCGGAAAAAATGAATCCACCGCAGTATTTGCTTTGTGGATATATTTTGCTAGCACGTAGGAAACACCGCTGCGAGTCAACTTTTTCCCTTGCGGATTTATAAACAGCTGGTCATTGCGGCGTTCTGGTATATCAAGATGGTTCTCACAAATGTATTGGCGCAATACCTGTGCACACGGTTTGGTAAGCGGAACATCTCGACTTTTTCGCCCCTTCCCTAATAAATGTACAACCGGTAGTGAATCTAGTCGGATATCGCAGATTCTTAAATCGCAAAGTTCCTGCACTCGTGCAGCTGAATCGTAAAGGAGAAGAATCATCGCCAAGTCTCTGCGACCTTTTGGCGTGGAAATATCAGGCTGTTCCATTAGAATATCGGTTTGCTGGATACTCAAATATTGAACCGTCGGCTTTGCTGCTTTTTTGCTGTCAATTGAAAGAATGCGCTGACACAGAATCATTTCATCCGGGCATTCAATTTGTACATATTTTGCAAATGACTTCAGCGCAGCAAGTCGTTGGTTTCGAGAAGATATACTGTATTTGCGTTCAGTTTCAAGATATTGTAGAAATTCAAGAATCAGTTCGCGGGAAAGGTCGTTAAAAAGCATTTTCTCTAATTTAAAGCCACAATACTTTTCAAGGTAGCCATGAAAAATAACAAAGGTGTCCCGGTAAGAGTAAATTGTATTTGTACTGACATTTTTAGTTCCTGCCAGATACACGCTAAAGTATGCGGAGACTAAACCGGCGTAGCTGCATCTATTCCTCATTGCAAAGTACCTCTGTAATGGTATGGAATCGGTCATTGAATGGTTCGGTGACTTCCATGTAGGCTTCCGGGACAAGCCTCAAGTATTTTTCGGTTGTTGTAATTCGGTCATGCCCAAGAGCAGTGCGGAGAATCGGCAAACAGGTATATATGTCTTTTCCTTCGGAACTCCATTTGTTTAGAATGTGGACCGCAAAGGAATGCCTGAGATCATGGAGACGAGGCCCTTTTCCTCGACCTCGGTGTGGAATCCCGGCATCAAATAAGCATTTTCGAAAAATATCGTAAATTGTACTTGTATCATAGAATCCGCCATCAGGAGCAGGGAAAAAGTAAATACTTTTTGCATTTGCCACTAATGGATTACTGCGGTAGGATTTCATGTATGTAAGCATTGAGTCCGAAATTCCTACCAGCCGTTCTTTGTCTCCTTTTGCACCGTATATGGCTAAAACTCCAGCATCCAAATCAACATCTGCAACCTTAAGGTGCAGAGCCTCTGACACGCGCAGCCCACATGTATAAAGCAGGCGAAACAGAACCGGCATAACTAAATGTCGTAGTGGAGATTCTGAAGATTCTTTGGTACAATCTACCGCAGAAAACAATCTCTCGATTTCGTCTTTCGTAAAAATGTAGGGAACGAAACATTTATTTACATGAGGCGCAGGGTGGAATGCACATGGAGCATCATAGCCATTGCTGTGCAAATACTTACAAAGAATTCGCACATACGAAATCCGAAAACATTGCGTGGTTTCGTTTTCGTGAGGTCTCTTTTTCTCCCACTTTTGCAGCAGTTCTTTCGAAATGGCAGGTATACGCAATTGTTGCTCATTGCAAAAGTCATCGAATGCACTGAGTGCCTCAACACCGGCGTTGTATTTATTGCCAAGGGCACGTTTTTGCTCCACAACATCCAGCATATATGGTGCAAGCACACTGGTAAAATGGGGTTCAAGAAGTTTTTCCTCAAACACTAATCAGTCACCTCCAATGCGCAGCTGCGAAGCTGACGTACATTTACACCAATATATTTTTGAGTAGAATCGGCATTTATGTGTCCTAATACACCCTGAATCGAGGTAATGGGGATTCCTTCATCTAACATATGTGTTGCGAGGCTGTGTCGAAGCGAGTGAAGCCCGTGGTGCTTTATTGAATCCAAAGGAATGCCCGCTTTTCGCATATGCTTAATAAGAATGTTGTCAAAATTTTGCAGAGAGACGTATGGAGCGACTGCGCGGAGAAAAATTTCCGGGGCATCGCTTACAGGCCTTCCATTTTTCAGATAGTCTATTACAGCCCATCCAACATCTGTGGGAAGTGGTAAAGTTATCGGCTCTCCTGTTTTGACTTGGGTGAAAGACACCAAATGCTGTTCCCAATTAAAATTGGCAGGGCGAAGATTACGTATATCGCTGGTTCTAATGCCGAGTTTTACTGCAATCATTAAAACTGCATAATCGCGTTTCCCTTGTGGACTTTCACGGTCAACAGATGCAAGGATACTTTCGATTTGGCTAAGATCTAATGTTGTAGGAATTCGCGCGGAAGCGGATACTTTTACAATTGGCATCATTTTCAAAGACAAATCTGTTTCCTTGTAGCCACTATGCGCAAGGTACTGAAAAAAGCGTAAAAGGATACTGTAATGGAGCCTTACAACCGAATTGCTGTAATTGCACGAAACAACTTTGACGTATCGATTTACAATATCTGCTGAAAGTAATTTGTAATCCGTGACTCCAACGCTGAACAAATAATCTGTAAAGCGAAGAAGAACATTTCTGTGGCTGCGCAGCGTATTCTCCCTGCGTCCGTGGAGAGATAGCTTTTGCAAGTAGTTGACCGCACCTTCTTGCAGTCCTGCAGGGAACTCTCGATTCAACCTCCGCCGAAGCATAACCGCGTTGAAGTGTTGGTAGTCTGACAACAAATCCATTGCACGGTGAACTCGTGAGCATCGCCGTTCTACTGTTCCCGGCTGCACACCGTAGCAATCCAGCATGAACTGCTGAGCCAATTCCGCTGTAAAATATTTCTTTTCATTTTTATTGCAGTACGCTAACAGGTTCCTAAACGTCGAACGAAAGCCTTGAATATAGTTTTCGCTATAGTGCTTTGCAATGATGCAAGGGATAACTCTTTCCACAAGTTCATACACGGTCAGTCGATTTCCATCATCCACAATAACAACCTCCATCATATCTGGAATACTCAAATTATATAGTTATTATGTAGAGAAAAACAGACTGTTTTTATAATTTTTGTCGCTGTACAATTAAAGTTTGGAACGTGGGATACATAATCGCTTTCTTGCCATAAAAGGCATTATGTTGAGCTCAACATAACGCTTTAAATCTTCATGCTGTGTTTTCCAAGGGAACTTTGGAATGGCGCTGTTTTGAAAGCACACTACATGCAGGAAAGGTAAGAGCAAACATTACATTGGCATTAGCCATTTCCGCACAGGCGATCAATCAGAGATCTACACAGATGAAAAAGACACTGATATCAGAAAATCCGGCATTTACATTTCGTACATTTTTATTGAGACTTGGGTTAATTGGAGATGAATATAAAAATGTCCGAAAACATCTGCTGGCAAATCTGGATGGTGATCTTGCGTGGAGATATGATAAAAGCACGTATGAGTGTCTGAAGAAAAATCAAAGGACAGAAGGAGTCAGATAGAGGTGAGAAAGAATGGAAGATAGATATTACTTCGCTTATGGCAGCAACATGAATCTGGAGCAGATGAAGTACAGGTGTCCGGCTGCGGAAGTTGTGGAAAATGTCCGGCTTGAAGATTATCGGCTGGCATTTCGAGGAAGGGCTCCGGGTAACGGAGTAGCAACGGTACTGCCGGAAAAAGGAAGCTATGTCGAAGGAGTCTTATGGAAAATCACAGAAGCGTGTGAGAAGAGTCTGGATTTTTATGAAGGATTTCCAAGTTTTTATGGGAAAGAATCAATTCGTGTAAAAAATCGGGATGGTGTGGAGAAAGAAGTGTTTGTATATATGATGAACGCTCCGCACAAAGATGTTCCGGCAAGGCCGTCGAAATTTTATCTGGATGGAATTCTGGAAGGATGTAAGGATAACCAGATTCCAACGGAGTCTGTCATGGAAGCGGTAAAACGTACCAGACAGGAAGTAAAAAAAGAAAAAAATCGATATGCAAGATAAAACGTACCGCAGAGGAAACATCTTCTGCGGTATTTTACTGAAAAAATCTATTTATAATAGGAAGGAAAAGCACATGAAGGTTAGAAAATTAAAGACCAGAATCGCAGCCTTTGGACTGGCTGTCCTGATGGGCATCAGTACCTTGAGCAGTGCGAATGCGTTTGCGGCCGAACAGACAGGCTCGGAACAGCAGACGGAAGTACAGGCATCTGAACAGGCGGTAACAAGCCAGAAAGATACATCAGTTACAGCAGATGATATCACAAAAGCAGTTTCAGATGATACATTTGCAGTGGAAACCAGTATGGAAGGAATCCATTATGATGCAGAAAAAGAAGATGTTACGCTTGTAAGTATCAAAGATGAGAATGGTGGAGCGTATCATTCAGACAAAGCAGGAACATATATTGCCACTTATATGGTCATTCCAAAAGATAAGAGTGACAGCTATACCATCACCCGGAAAGTGACTCTGACGGATACCGAAGGACAGGCACATTCCGAAGAAAATGGTGGAGAGAAACAGAAGTCAGATACAGAATCTGAAGATGATTCGGAATCGCCTGTGCAGAACTACACAGATGTAGAAATTGAAACATCCGAAGAAGATGCATCTGCACAGGCAGTCAAAGAACTGAAAGAGGACATCGAAGAGGGAAATGTGATGGTATTGTCTGCGGCTGAAAGAGCTACAAGCAGCGGTTCTACAGTAACATTGACAAAGGGGCGAACCATTTATTATCCAAGCTATATTGGAAATTATCTTACTTGCCTGTTTACAGTCAATGGAAAAATTGCATACTGCCTTCAGTCCCAGAAAGCATCCCCACCGAGTGGAAGTTATGTAGCACAGGTACTGGACAGCAATAAAAATCTGCAGAAAGTCCTTTATTATGGTTATGGCGGGGCAGGAGATCTGACAGGAAGTTATCTGTCTGGAAAAACGGAAGATGAAAAGTATGTGTATACACACATTGCAGCCAGCTATGCTTATGCAGGAGAAGCCGGATTTACAGGGTGTAATTATAATGACCTTGTAAATGCAGGGGTTATCGCATATATCAATTATCTGTTTGGACAGGAAGAACCGCCAAAAGGTGAACTGAGCCTTTCAAGCACAAAGCTGAATGCAGTACGGGATGGAAACATCCAGAAAACACCAAATATCACACTGTCTGGAGATCACAGAAACTATGTGACACTGAGTGTACCAGAAAATGTCACCGCACATAACCTGACTAAAGGAACAAGTGTGACAAATGGAAAGATCCAGATTTATGGCGGCGATACTATTTATCTGTCGGCAGATCTGTTGCTGACAGGCAGTTATGCTTCCGGCAACTTATACGGTTCTGTCGGAAAGACATGGAGAACGCTGGTGCTGACGACCGGAGATTCCAAACAGGATATCGGTGTATTTGAAAGCGAAACAGCAGCTCCGGTAAGTTTCAGTGTACAGTGGCTGAATATGACACGCATTGAACTTATGAAAAAAGATGTCAATACACAGAATCCGCTGTCTGGGGCAGTTTATGGTATTTATACTGATAAGAAGTGTGAAAACCTGCTTATGACAATGTCAGCAACCGGAACAGACGGAAAAGCAGTCAGCGATTATTTTGATTCCGCACTGAAAACTGTGTATGTAAAAGAGGTTACTGCTCCGACAGGGTACAAACTGAATACAGAAGTATATAAAGTAGATGTTACAGCAGGAAAGACATTGTCTGTAACTGCAACAGATGAGAGAGTCACCGGAAAGGTGAAAATCGCAAAGATTGATAAAGAAACACTTGCATTTAAGGCACAGGGGGACAGTGCTCTTCGTGGTGCGGTGTATGGTCTGTATGCCAAAGAGGACATCGTGCATCCGGATGGAACAACAGGAGTTCTGTATAAACAGGACAGCCTGATCGCGCAGGGAGTCATCGGAGATGATGGAACACTGGAGTTTTCAGAATTATACCTTGGAGAAATGTATGTAAAAGAAATCACTCCACCGGAAGGATATACACTGGATACTACAAAATATGAAGTATCCGTAACTTATGAAGGTCAGGATGTTGCAGAAGTGACAAGAGACCTTACGGTAAAAGAGCAGGTAAAGAAACAGGCATTCCAGTTAATCAAAGTCAGTGAAGATGGAGAGCAGACAGAAACAGACCTGGTTGCAGGAGCAGGATTTAAGGTATATCTAATCAGCGACCTGACACAGGTGAAAAATGGGAAACTGAAACCGTCCAATGGGGAAAGCTATACAGCAAATGATTTCAAGAATTATGACTTCAGCAAAGAGCAGGTTGCAGTTACTTATGAGAAAGGAACCGCCGTACCAGTACCGGAACTGATCACTGATACCAAAGGATATGCAGTCAGCCCGGAACTGCCGTATGGAAGTTATGTTGTAGTGGAAAGCACTACCCCGGAGAATCTGAAAACCATTGATCCATTTGTTGTAAATGTGGAAAATGACAGCAGAGAACCAATGCAGTGGAGAGTATTTGATGACCGTCCGTTTGAATTTTTGTTGAAAATCGTAAAGAAGGATGCACAGACTGGAAATACGGTTTTAAAGGCCGGAGCCTCTTATAAGATTTACGATGTGACAAATAAGAAATATGTGGAACAGGTTGTTCAGTATCCGAAGAAAGAAAAGATCAGTGTATTCAAAACAAATGAGGAAGGATATCTGATCACACCGCAGGAACTGAAGTGCGCTACCTATCGAATCGAAGAAGTAAAAGCACCGGAAGGATTTGTAAGGCAGGGAAGCGAAGAGTCCCTGTATGATGGAACAACGATTATTTCACCATTAGAGCAGACTACAAAAGGAACATATAAAGAAAATCCACAGAGCGGTATTGTAATTACAGTATCCTCAAATACTGCACATCAGATTGATCCGGATACAGGAGCTGCGATTGTAGAAGTAGAACAGAAAAATGACGAACAGGTAGGAAGCCTGCTCCTGACGAAAAAGGGAGAACAGCTTACCGAAGTAACCGGAGATTCTGTTCTGGCAAAAGTAAAAGCACTGGTTTCTAAAGTAAGAAATGCCGTATCTGGTAAAGAAGAAACAGGTATTTATAAAGGCTTTAAATATGAAGAAACCGGAGTAGAAGGTGCTGAATTCGAAGTATATGCCAAAGATACCATCTATTCACCGGACGGAGCAAAGGACGAAGCAGGAAATCCAGTTGTCCGATATGAGAAAGATGACCTGGTAGCCAAACTGACTACAGATGAAAAGGGAATGGCAGTTATCAACAATCTGCCACTGGGAACTTATTATCTGAAAGAAGTTGTAGCAGGAGAGAATTTTGTCCTGAATACAGAACAGAAAGAATTTACCCTGACAGCAGAGGATGATACACAGGCAGTCGTTTATGAAGGCGTTACCTATAAAAATGAAAGACAGAAAGTTTTCGTATCAGTAGAAAAGAAAGATTCTGTCACAGGCGAAAAGCTGGAAGGTGTTATTTTTGGACTGTATGCTGCGGAAGATATTCTTTCTAATCAGGGAGAGGTTCTCGTAGAGAAAGATACCCTGCTGGAAAAGAAAGCAACGGATGCAAAGGGAACACTTACTTTCGACAGCGATCTTCCACATGGAAAATACTATGTCAAAGAGGAAGTCAGAAAAGCCGGATATCTTCCAAATGAGGAAGTATGGAATGTAGATGCAACTTACGAAAATCAGAATCTTACAAAGATTGAACTGAACAAAGAAGTTGAGAATCAGCCGACAGAAACACGCATTACAAAAACAGATGCAACAACCGGAAATGAGCTGGAAGGAGCCAAACTGCAGGTCATTGATAAAGCCGGAAATGTTGTGGAAGAATGGGTAAGCAGTAAGGAAGAACATGTCATTTACGGACTGCCGGAAGGAAGTTATACCTTACATGAGGAACTGGCTCCTTATGAAGATGGCTATGTGTCTGCCAGCGATGTGACCTTTGAAGTCAAAGAAGATGGCAGTGTGACAAAGGTTGAGATGAAAGATGAATATTCCAAAGTGGAAATTTCAAAAACAGACCTTACAACCGGAAAAGAACTGGAAGGGGCAAAGCTTCAAATTATCCGCAAAGACGGAACTGTTTTGGAAGAGTGGATTACGGACGGAAAGCCACATTCCATTGCAAAACTCCCAGTCAATGAAGAACTTACTCTGCGTGAGATCACAGCACCGGATGGTTACGAGATTGCGGAAGATGTCACATTCACATTGAAAGATACAATGGAAGTCCAGAAAGTAGAAATGAAAGATGCCAGAACACCGGAGAAAACAACAGAAAAAACAAATGCACCAAAAACAGGTGACAACCAGAAAGTATGGGCATTTATTTTACTTGGTCTGGCATCTGCCGGAACAGCTGCAGGAGTGACCGTATACCGCAGAAAAAAGTCAAAAATGCCAGAAAACAAAGAAGAAACAGAAGAAAAATAAAATAAGAATTACAGGATAAACCAATCTGACAGGGCAGGAGATGTGCATAGAGCAGCTCCTGCCCTGTCTGCATATAAGGAGAAGAAAGATGAGACGTTTTTATACAGCAGAATCAGTAACAGAAGGACACCCGGATAAAGTATGCGATCAGATAGCAGATGCAATCTTAGATGAATGTCTGCGTTATGATCCATCTTCGAGAGTGGCATGTGAAGTCCTTGCCACAAGAGGAAATGTGTTTGTGGCAGGAGAGATCAGTAGCGGATATGAGCCGCCAGTATTTGATGTGATCCGAAAGGTTCTGGAAGAATGCGGATATTGTACAGATGGAATAGAAATGGATACGTTTGTACACCAGCAGAGTCCAGATATTGCGAAAGCAGTGAGTGTGTCGAAAGAATTTCGGGATAATATCGGCGCAAAAATAAGAGATAGAAGCAGGGGAGCTGGAGATCAGGGTGTTATGGTCGGATATGCGTGCGATGAGACTCCGCAGCTTATGCCAATGCCGACTGTTCTGGCACACCGGATTACACGTGAACTTTCGGCTTGCAGAAGAAGCGGATATATCAAAGATATCTTTTCCGATGGAAAAGCACAGGTAACCGTAGAATATGAAGATGGAAAACCAGTAAGACTGGAAAGTGTTGTTGTTTCCTGCCAGCATGGTGCAGAAAAGAGCCTGAAGAAGTTAGATGCCGAAATCAGAGAGAAAGTGCTTCGTTCAGCACTCAGATTACTGCCGCCGGATGAGGATACGAAGATTCTGATTAATCCGTCAGGAAAATTTGTGTGTGGAGGGTTTGATGCAGATACCGGACTGACGGGAAGAAAGCTGATGGTGGATACTTATGGCAGTATGATTCCGCATGGCGGCGGTGCATTTTCGGGAAAGGACTGTTCGAAAGTAGACCGTTCGGCGGCTTATATGGCAAGGTATATCGCCAAAAATATAGTAGCTGCTGAGTTTGCAAGCAAGTGTCAGGTGTCTCTGGCTTATGCAATCGGAGTAGCAGAACCGGTTATGATTGAGGTAGATACCTTTGGTACAGGAAAAGTGTGTGCAGATGATTGTCTGGCGGCAGCAATCCCACTGGTGTTTGGAGTGACACCCGTTCAGATCATGGAATCCCTTCGACTGAATCGTCCGATTTTTCGGCAGACGGCAGTTTTTGGTCATTTTGGAAGAAAGGAGTTTCCTTGGGAGCGGACAGATAAGGTACTGGCTCTTCAGGATACGATTCTGTAATGCCTTGGGTAACAGAAGAAGAGATTCAGGCAGCAAAAAATATGACTGCGTATGAGTATTTGCGAACACATCAGGCACAGCGACTGCAAAAGACAAGAACCAGAAATGAATGGCAGTTAACGGACCATGACAGTTTTAAAATCAATGAACTGTCAAGTAAATGGCATTGGAAATCCAGAGATATCGGTGGCGTGTCTGCACTGCGGTTTCTGATTGAAGTAGATGGAATGAAATTTACAGATGCCGTAAAACTGCTGTGCGAAGAGAGTTCGTCTTTTATTCCGACACAGTCTGTGGAAAGGGAAAAACTGCCATTTAAGCTGCCGGAGAGGTATTGTAATTGCAGACGAATCAGGGCGTATTTAAACCACAGAGGAATCAGAGATGAAGTGATCACGTATTGTATTTCACATGAAATCCTTTATGAAAGTGTCCCGTATCATAACGCTGTTTTTGTTGGGAAAGATGAATCCGGAAAAGCAAGATATGCATTCCTGCGAGGAATCTATGAAAAAAACGGGAAGGGATTCAAGATGGAGCAGACCGGGAGTGAAAAAAAGTACAGCTTTTGTATTCCACCTGAAAGAGAAACAAAACGAGTTGCCGTATATGAAGCGTGTATTGATGCACTGGCACACATGACACTGGAAGAAGGAAAGAGGGATAAATATCGTCTTTCCCTTGGGGGAATCGCTGCTCCGAAAGAAAACGCACTGATACAGAGTGAACGTTTTAAAAAGCCGCCGGACGCACTGGAAGAGTTTCTGAAGAACCATCCGGAAATCAAAGAAATTGAAATATGCACCGATAATGACTTTGCCGGGAGATGGGCGAAAGAACAGATGAAAAAACATTATGAGGGAACGTATCAGATTATCTGCAATCTGCCGGAAAAAGAAGGGGCAGATTATGCAGACCTTGCGAAAGAAAAAAAGCAGGCAAATAAATGCAGGGATAGACCATTGGAAAGAAGGTGATAGAGAATGGAAGAAAAAGGAACGATGCACATACATCTGTTGACGGAGCTGACTGGAAATCTTTATTCAGAAGAATCCGAATGGGAAGAAGATTGGTCGGAGAGTGATGAATATGGAATGCCGTTAGATGGAACAGAACTTGCCGATTATGAAGAAGTCATCCGAGAAGAACTGGAACGCTATGGGGAAGATGATCTCATGCAGTATTTTGATGGAAGTGAGTCCATTCAGGAAAAGATACAAAGTGCAGTTGTTACGATAGAAAACAAAGACGGAATCCTGTACGGCTGTACCAAACTGGAATTAAATGAATTTTTAAGTCAGGAAGAACTACAGGAATTCACCGAATACATTACAGGGCAGTACAGTGACGGGTGGGGTGAAGGATTTGAACAGAGGGATATCAAGGTAGATGGTGGAACGCTGAATGTGCATTTTTGGCATCCTAATATGGAACAGCCGAAAATGTATGAAAAGAAAACAGGGCAGATTCCGACAAAGCCTGAGAAACAACGTCCCAAGTTACAACTCCTTGGACATGATGGGAATATTTTTTCCATTATGGGCAATGCCTCAACTCTTTTGAAAAAGAATAAACAGACAGCAGAAGCAAAAGAAATGTGTAAAAGAGTATTGGAGAGTGGGGACTATTACAAAGCACTTTTGATTATCAGTGAATACGTGGAAACCGAGTTGAGTCCACCACCAAAAGAAAATAAAAAGACAAAGAAGAAAAATCAGCCGGAACGCTGAGAAAAGAAAGGATGATGCCTATGACAAATGGCCTGAGTTTGGAAGAACTTATGAAAGAGGGAACATACCTGGAGGAATATGCCGAAGGGGAAAACTGGAAAATATTACATGGAGATACATTAAAACTGGTCAAAGCATTCCAGCCGGGAATCTTTGATGCAGTCATTACCGATCCACCGTATGCGTCCGGTGGAACAAAGCAGAATGAAAGAAATCGTACTACAAACCAGAAATACAGCAGTATGAGTGCTGCGAATGCACTTCCGGATTTTGATGGAGATAATAAAGACCAGAGATCCTGGACACACTGGATGGCTGAGTGGCTCTATGATGTGCGGAAAGCCTGCAAGAAAGGTGCTCCGATCTGCCTGTTCATTGACTGGCGTCAGTATCCATCGATTACCGATGCATTGCAGTGGGCAGGATGGATCTGGAGAGGAACAGCGGTGTGGGATAAGGGAAACTCCCGTCCACAGAAAGGCCGTTTTCGCCAGCAGGCTGAATACATTGTGTGGGGCAGTAACGGACCGATGCCAATCAACCGTCCGGTATCTTGTCTGCCGGGTGTTTTCCGATATGGAAATCCGCAGAACCGGATTCATGTGACAGAGAAACCGTTGCAGCTTATGAAAGATGTCATCCAGATTTGTGAACCGGGAGGACTGATCCTGGACCCGTTTGCCGGAGCAGGAACAACTGTCCTTGCAGCGGTTATGACAGGTTATCGTGCAGTGGGAATTGAGGTAACAGATGCCTACTACAAACTGGGAAGTGACAGAGTGAAAATTGCATTAGAAGCAGAGCAGAAAGAGGATGAAAAGTAGCCGGGATGTCCAATTGGACATCTTGTTTTTTATAGAGAAAATCAGTGGCATCCAACTGGATGCAGGAAGGAGATGGAGCGTATGGAACAGGCTCTGGCTTATGTGTGCTGTTCAGCAGAAGAAAGCCGGGTAAAAGTGCAGAAATATTGCAGAAAAATCTATGAACTTGGGTATGTACCAATCTGTCCGAGATTTGTATTCTCACCATTTTTGGAAGAATCCGATGCGGAAGATATGCAGGGATATGGAAGAATGTCCCATATCCTTTTGCGGAGATGCCGGATGGTAGTCGTATGTGGGAAAGAAGTGACAGGAACAATGAATACCGAAATCAGTATGGCAGACAGACTCCATATCATTTGTACGACACTTGATGGACTGGTACAGATAAAAGAATCAAAATAAATCAGAATCGAGTTAATCCGGTGCTACAGAAACTGGTGGTACTCGTATTGCAAGCATAGCGTTTGGATATCCAAACGCACTTTGGGGAGAACCCCAATCCCCCGGACACAGACGAAAATGGAAAGGAAGGATCAAGTCATGTTAAGAAACGGAGTAATGATTGTAATCGCATTGATGAGCGGAGGATTTATAGGAGTGGTAGTGACCTGTTGCATGGTTGCAGCGAAAAAATCCGATGAGGATCTTGGCGGTATGATGAAAGAGGAAGAGAAAAAAGAAGGGACGGTGATGCAATGCGAAAACGAAACCATGTGATCCTGGTACGGCTTAATGCAAGGGAAGTCAGGGAACTGAATGAGCAGGTCGAAAGAAGCGGTCTGAGCAGGGAAGAGTTTATGCGTTCGTTGATTTTGGGAGCGCAAGTACATGCCAAACCCTGCGAGCATCACCCCGAATTGCTCCGAAAAATTGCAGGCTTATGCAACAATGCCAATCAGCTTGCCCATGTTGCCAATGCTTCTGGAATGGCAAGTGAGCAGAGCATTCAGGAAATGCTGCGTCTTACCAAAGAAACATGGCATCTGGTAAAGGAAGAGTGGTAATGCCGGATGGCTTATACAAGTGTTATCCCCGTCCACCGCCTGGACCGTTCTATCGAATATGTGAAAGATAAAGAAAAAACCACACAGAAAGCAGATTCTCTGGAGGCTGCCATTGATTATGCCATGAACCGGACAAAGACGGAACAGGCGGTCTTCGAAGATACCATCGGATGTACCAATGAAAATGCGTATGAAGATATGGTGGCAACAAAAAAGAGATTCCATAAGACGGGCGGTGTAGCAGGATACCATCTGGTACAGAGTTTTGCAGAAGGTGAAGTGACACCGGAACTGGCACATCTCATCGGACAGGAACTGGCAGACCGGCTCTTAAAGGGACAGTATGAAGTTGTTATCACAACGCATCTGAATACCAGACATTATCATAACCACATTGTCTGGAACTCTGTGAGCATGGCAGACGGGCGTAAGTACCACAGTAATGCAAAGAGTTATTATACGGAGATCCGCAAGATTTCCGATGACCTGTGCAGAAAATATGGTCTGTCTATCATTGAATCCGATCAGAAAAAATCAATCCCTTATGTACAGTGGAAAGCAGAACAGGAAGGAAAGCCGACATGGAGAATGGCAATCCGTTTGGATATCAGGGAATCTGTACAGGAAAGCTACTCCTGGTCACAATTCCTAAAAGAGATGGAAAAGCGGGGATATACATGGAAACTGAACAGGAAATACATCTCTTTAAAAGCTCCGGGGATGGAACGGTATATCCGTCTGCGTTCTCTTGGAAAAAACTATTCCGAAGAGGAAATACGTGGGCAGATACTACAGCCAAAGGTGAAACGAGTCTATCAAAAGGCAGTACAGATTTATCCAAAGAAGAAACTGACCGGGATTCAGGCACTGTATTATTCCTATTTATATCAGATGGGGGTACTGCCAAAAAGACCGAAACGGAGTCCATACGTGGTCAGAGAGGATATCCGGAAACTGGACCGCAGGATTGAACAGATTGAATTTCTAATGAAACATGACATCACAACCAGAGAGCAGCTTGCCGCATACCGAGAACCATTGCAAAAGCAGATTGCGGAACTTATGAAAGAACGCAGAGGATTGTACCGGAATGGGGGCAGCAAGACAGGGGAAGAACGATTGTCCGAAATCAATGAGGAACTGAAGCGACTCCGTAAGGAAGTCCGTATGACCGTTCAGATTGAAAAGCATTCCTTGGAAATCGAAGCGAGACTTCAGGAAGCAGAAGAACAGAGCCAGAATGAAAAACGTGTGGAAGATAAAGAAAGAATACAGAAGAGTCAGGAGGTGAGATAAGTATGAATTATGGAGCAGAACCGGCGGATCAGGTGGTGCGGTACAGTCTGGAAGGAATGGAATACTCTTTGAAGATTACCGGAAATGTGGCAAAGCATGTGGCAATCTTTATTGCGGCCGCATTAAAGGATCAGAAAAAGACAAGAGGGAAAACAAGGCTTACCAGAATGTTAAAGGAACAGCGCCCGATGAAATTTTTTACCGTTCCGGGTGACCGTTTAAAAGAATTTGCAAAAGAGGCCAAGGCGAGAGGTATCTTATATGTAGTCATCAAAGATAAGGTGAATCCGGATCAGACAGAGGTCATGGTATTTGCAGATGATGCAGCAAAGATGAACCGGGTATTAGACCGGATGAATCTGGATTTTGTAAAAGCAGAATCAGGCTCTATGGTTACAGAAGCAGTGGAAAAAGAGAATACACCGGAAAAGGCAGAGAACCAGATGGAAAAAGAAACCGGGGAGAATGTACGGACAGAGACCGTTGTCCTGCCGGAAGGCAAGATAGAATTTGAACTGGATGATGCGGAAGAAATGTTTCAGATTGGGGATGAGGCTTTCCCGGAAGGAAATTTTACACATGCGCAGGAGGGGAAAGTAAAGAATCCATCCGAACCTTTCTTGCGCAACAAAAATATTTTTTCCGGTCGGGAAACTAGCTGGGAAGAAAAGAATGAAAAACCATCTGTGCGGAAAGAACTCGGAGATATCCGTAAGGAACAGGAAGAGAAACGTAAGAGGCCGGACAGACGGAAAAATGCCAGAGAGAGCAGGAAGAAACGTAAGAATATGAAAACGAAAGGAAGGTAATGTATATGGATTTAACAGATATGATTTCAGGTGGAACGGAAGAACAGCAGATTCCTGAACAGAAATTGACCAAGGAAGAATATGCAGCCAAGAAGCAGCAGGAAAGAGAAGAGGTATGGGCTGAAGTAGATTCACAGGCACAGGGAGTTTTTCAGGATGGAGAAAAACTGAAAGGCTTTCTGGATTTTATGGCAGAGTGTAATACACAGAGAACTCCGAATCTGCTTTTGATTTACGGACAGCATCCAGATTTTAAGGTAGTAAGGTCTTATGAACGCTGGAGAGAAGAACACCGTTCAGTAAAAGCAGGGGAGCATGGCATTACTTATATGATTTCCACTGAATACGAAAAAGACGGTGAAATGCGGAGAGGGTATACGATCGGAAAAGGATTTGACATCAGTCAGATGTCAGGAAAGCCATTGGAAGAACGCCCTCAGCGAAGCTTGACAGAACTGGTAGGAACTGTCTTAAAAGACCAGTCGGTACGTGTGCAGATTGAGGATGATCTGCCAGACAAAGTGCAGGCCCAGTACAATCCGAGATACCGTACCATTTATATCCGCAACGGAATGAGTGAAGTAACGACATTCCATGCACTGAACAGAGAACTGGCGTGTGCAGCACTGGACCAGCATACCGGAACCTACAGCCGACAGAAAGTCAGTGCACAGGCTTATTGTGCAGCCTATGTGATTGCGAAACGTTATGGTGTGGATGTCACCGGATTCAATCTGGAGTATATTGCACAGAGGAATGAATGCGGAAAGAAAGATCCGCAGGAACTGAGAGACTTTTTAAATGATGTCCGTCAGGCTTCCTACAGTATACGAAACCATATCGAACGCAATTTTGGTGCAAAGGAACAGGAGTATATAACCGATGAGTTCGCAATCGGAGACCCTGTAAAAATACCGGAAACCAAGGATGAAAAACCATCTGAAAAAGCATCCGGAAAAGAGAAAAAAGCAAAGAGCCAGCCGGAACGATAAAAGTGAAAAAGTTGGACGGTTGGAGTAGCTATTACGGAGGTCTTGTGATATGGTTGGTGTAACAAAAAAAGGAGGTCAGCCAGATGACAAAATACTATTTGAAGATGGATAACATTATGAAAAATATGTTCGTGGTGGCACTGAATGATGAGCTGCAGGTACAGAGTGAGCAGGATGAATGTTTGGAAGAAACGAAAGCTCTTCTGAAAAAAGTAAGTGAATACGACCTCGCTCAGAAACGACTGCAGATTACAGCAAGGGAACAAAGGCAGATCCGTAAGGCACTGAACAGACTCAGAAGTAAATATCTTGCAGCCGGAAGATACAGTGATGGAATAGATAAAGTCATTATTCAGGTTGCAAAACCGAATACTAGCAGACACATGTTCTGGTAGAGAAAGGAGTGGTTGATTGGTCATTTATTCAAGAGAAAAAGTGGCAAGACTTAGAGAACAGTATCCGGCAGGAACAAGAATCTGTCTGAATTCGATGGATGGAGAAGCGGGTATGCCGCAGGGACTGGAAGGAACTGTGCAGTATGTGGATGATGCAGGCCAGCTTGGTGTTAAGTGGGACAACGGCAGAAGTCTCTCACTGATACCGGGAGTGGATTCCTTTCATAAGAAAGAAGGACAGGGACATCCAGAAGAAAAGCCACGCAAGAAAAGAGAATCTGACTTGCAGAGATAAGTACAAAAAAGCAGGACTGGGTTCTGTATCTTGTCTTTCTGCCATTTGTCTGGTGGGCGGCAGCGATTACCGCTTGTGCCATTACACCGGATAAGAATTTTATTCAAATCTTAGAAACGCTGAGCGAAAAACTCGAACAGCCGTTTTTTATCACGTATACACCGTATACGTTCAAATGTATTCTGATATTCACAGCAGCCTATTTCTTAGGCATTGGTATTTATGAATCCCAAAAAAGAAATTATAGAAGAGGCGTGGAACATGGTTCCGCAAAATGGGGCAACGTGTCCGAAATCTGCAGACGTTACTGCGAAAAGCAGTACACGAATAATCTGCTTCTGACACAGCATTTCCGCATGGGACTGGATGGATATAAGCATAAACGAAATTTAAATGTGCTGGTAGTCGGAGGTTCCGGGGCAGGAAAGAGCCGGACCTATGCGATTCCGAACATCATGCAGTGCAACTGCTCGATGGTGATCACAGATCCGAAAGCGGAACTTCTGCGTAAAACAGGAGGTGTTCTGGAACGGAATGGATATGAAGTCCGGGTTTTTGATTTGATCAATCCGGAGACTTCCTGGTGTTATAACCCGTTTGCGTATGTCCGGGATGATAAGGATGTACTGAAGCTGATCAATAACCTGATCCGCAACACAACACCGAAGGGAGCGCAGAGCTCAGACCCGTTTTGGGAGAAGTCCGAGACTGCACTTTTACAGGCACTTATGCTGTATTTACTGCATGAAGCTCCACCGGAAGAACAGAACTTCCCGATGATCATGGAAATGCTTGGAAGCGCACAGGTCAAAGAAGATGATGAGGATTACCAGTCACCATTGGACATTTTGTTTGAAAGACTGGAAATGCGGGATCCAGAGAGTATTGCGGTCAAGCAGTATGCCATTTATAAGCAGGCGGCCGGCAAGACTGCGAAGTCGATTTTGATTTCTGTTGGTGTCCGTCTGGCAGCGTTCAATCTGAAACAGATCGCCAATCTGACCTGTACAGACGAACTGGACTTATACAGTATCGGGGAGAAAAAAGTGGCACTGTTTTGTTGTATTCCAGATGCGGACACCAGTATGAATTATCTGGTCGGCATGATTTACAGCAATCTGTTTCAGACACTGTATTATGTGGCAGACCGGAAGTACGGAGGAAGGCTTCCGATTCCGGTACACTGCATTATGGATGAATGGCCAAACGTAGCATTGCCGGATGACTTTGACAAGATTCTGGCAACCATGCGTTCCAGAGGGATTTCCTGCAGCATCATCATCCAGAACATTGCACAGATGAAAGCCTTGTTTAAAGACTCGTATGAGAGTCTTATCGGTAACTGCGATGAATTTTTATATCTGGGTGGAAATGAAAAAGAAGGACATAAGTATGTCTCGGAATTATTGGGAAAAGAGACATTGGATACCAATACCTACGGACAGACAAAAGGGCGTAGCGGCAGCTATTCGGTGAATTATCAGCAGACTGGAAGGGAACTTTTAACACCGGATGAAATACGGCTTTTAGATAACCGCAAAGCGATTTTGTTTATTCGTGGGGAGCGTCCGATCATGGACGATAAATATGATTTAAAAAAGCATGTGAATTTCAGATACACAGAGGACGGTGGTGCATCGCCTTATGATTATGCGAAAACACCACTGGCTCACGACGACCTAAAGATTGACATTAACAGATTAGACGATTACGAACTGCTGTCTACCGAGGACATCCTTGGTGAATAGCAGTTTTTTGATGGATTGGAGTGATGTGTATTGAAGAAATTTCTCACAGGAGAAAAGAATAGAACAAAAAAGAATACAACTGAAAAAATGACAACCCCGATGCCGATGGGGAGAAAACAGAAAAAGTGGATGAGTCTTTATATGGCACTGGTACTGACCGTAACGGTTGGAGCAACGACCGCATTCGCAGCCGGAGATCCGTTGTCCGTTATCAATAACCTGTCTACCTTTATTTTTTCTCTGATTCGTGCGATCGGTTTGATTTTGCTTGGATTTGGTGTTGTGCAGGTTGGTCTGTCTTTAAAAAGCCATGATCCAAGCCAGAGGGCAAATGGATTTCTGACACTGGCCGGAGGGGTAATTATTACGTTCGCCAAAGAAATCCTCGATTTGATTATGGCGTAAGCCTCTTTGAAAAAATATATCAGGAAACAGCAGGAGTGCCGGAAGGTACTCCTGTATTCAAAAATATGTTTAAGGAGGTGAGAGTTTTTGAGTGATAACTGGATTGTACAGAATCTAAACTCAGCACTATCCACATGGAGTGAAAAGATGGCAGAACTGTGGACTCTGCTGACTGAAAATCCGGCAACTTTTAAGGGCGGCGGCATCTGGCGGATTATGGTAAATATTAATGATGCACTGACAGCCATTGCTTATGGATTACTGGTATTATTTTTCGCAGCCGGAATCATTAAAACGTGTGGCAGTTTTACAGATCTGAAAAAGCCGGAACATGTGCTAAAAGCATTTATCCGGTTTGCTCTTGCTCAGGGAGCAATCACATACGGAATGGAACTTATGCAGGCACTGTTTTCCATCGTGCAGGGAATCGTGACAACCGTAATGAGCGGCTCCAGTATGGCAGGAAGCGTGACGGAACTGCCAACGGAGATTGTAGATAAGATTGAGAGCGTGGGAATGCTGGAATCCATTCCGTTGTGGATTGTCACACTGCTTGGCAGTCTGCTGATCACTGTATTGTCATTTGTGATGATTCTGACAGTGTATGGCAGAATGTTCAAAATCTATATGTATACGGCAATTGCCCCGATTCCGATTTCCTCGTTTGCAGGAGAACCCACGCAGTCCATTGGAAAGAATTTTATCCGTTCATATATAGGCGTATGTCTGGAAGGGGCAATTATTGCACTGGCGTGTATTATCTTTTCTGCTTATGCGGCAAGCCCTCCGGCTGTCGGAGATACAGAGCTGAGTGCAGTTACAATCGTGTGGAACTATGTGGGAGAACTGGTATTTAATTTACTGGTGTTGGTTGGAGCAATTAAGGCATCTGACCGTATTGTCAGAGAAATGATGGGACTTGGAGGTTAAAAATATGGATACAAAGAAAACATTAAGATATAACTGGGAATTCGGACGCGAGACAGTAGCGATACGAGTGAGCTCTTATCGGAACAATGGGAATTTATATGTAGGACTCTGCCATAAGGAAGGGAGAGACTGGGAAGATTTTGGAGATGTAACCATTAATCTGCCCTATCAGTTCTTAGAGCCAAATGAGGCTTTTATAACAGGAGATTTTACCAAGGATATGCTTCATTTTATCAAGGAACATAAACTTGGAAAAGTGTTGAATGAAACAGGAAGATCAGGATATGCAACCTATCAGAAGGTAGCGTTTGATCTAGCAAGACTTGCGGAATTTGATCCGGAAGGCGTTGCAGAACACTGTAGATTTGCCGGGATAGAAGTACCGAAAGAAAAACCACAGAAAACGAAGAAACAAAGCAGAGGAAAGGAGCGATAAGTTATGGAAGTCAAGATGAATAAAGAAATCCGGGACTATCAGGAATCCATGTTTATGGGACTGGACCTGAGACAATGTGTGTGTTCTGTTCTTGCGATTCTTACAGCAATCGGAATTTACTTTGGAATGCGTGAAATTACCGGACAGGAAATAACCGGATGGCTGTGTGTGCTTGGTGCTACTCCATTTGCTGCCTGTGGCTTTTTCAAATATCATGGTATGACAGCCGAACAGTTTTTATGGGCAGTGATCAAATCCGAATTGCTGTATCCGAAGAAACTGGTGTTTCAGTCGGAAGATATCCACTACTCCTGCATGCAGGAGACCATCTCGCTGGGAGAAAAGAATCAAAAGGATGGAGCGGAAATCATAAAAGAGCGGGAGCAAAGAGCAGAAGCAAAACAGAGAAAGAAACGCAAGGGAAGGAGTGATGCCTTTGATTAAAACCTTAAGTCAGGCACTTCGGATGGATAAGGAACGCTTCAAAGTTCCGAAATCAGTCCAACAGGCAATTCCCATCCAGCGAATCTGGCCGGATGGAATTTTTCAACAGGGAACGAAATTCTCAAAAACATATCGTTTTACAGATATCAACTATTATATTGCGAGTAAGGACAATAAGACAGAAATGTTTCTGGATTATTCCGAACTCTTAAATTCACTGGATTCCGGCATTTCTGCCAAAATTACCATCAATAACCGGAGAATCAATAAAGAAGAATTTGAAAAATCAATCCTGCTTCCAATGAAGGAAGATGGACTGGACCACTATCGGGAAGAATACAACGAAATGCTCCTGTCTAAGATTACAGGAACAAACAACAGCATCTATCAGGAACGGTATCTGACTGTCAGTGTACATAAAAGATCGATTGACGATGCAAGAACCTATTTTGCACGTATCGGAACAGACATCGTAACACATCTGGCAAAGTTATCGTCCACAGCAGAAGGACTGGACGCAGAGAGCCGGCTCCAGATTTTCAGGGACTTCTTCAAGGGAGATGTCCCACAGGCATTTCCGTTTGATCTGAAACAATTTGCCAAGAAGGGAACAAGTTTCAAGGACTGGATGTGTCCGGATTCTATGGAATTTGAACGTGACCATTTTAAAATCGGTGACAGGTACGGAAGAGTCCTGTATATGCAGGATTATGCAAGTTATGTTAAAGATGACATGATTTCAGAACTGTGTGACTTCAGCCGGAATCTGATATTGTCGATTGATATCCTGCCAGTCCCTACGGATGAAGCGGTAAGGGAAATCCAGAACCGACTGCTTGGTGTGGAAACCAACGTGACCAACTGGCAGAGAAGGCAGAACGCTAATAATAACTTCTCGGCAATCGTACCATACGATATGGAACTTCAGAGAAAAGAAACCAAGGAAATGCTCGATGATCTGACAACCAGAGACCAGCGTATGATGTTCGGAATTTTGACAATGGTACATCTGGCAGACAGTAAAAAACAGTTGGATTCCGATACGGAATTATTATTGTCGATAGCAAGAAAGCATCTGTGCCAGATGGCAACATTAAAGTGGCAGCAAGTGGACGGACTCAATACAGTGCTTCCTTACGGACTGCGAAAGATCAATGCCCTGCGTACATTGACAACGGAATCAACGGCTGTTTTAATCCCGTTCCATACACAGGAAATCCTGCAGCCGGGCGGTATCTATTATGGGCAGAATGCAGTCAGCAAGAACCTTCTGGTAGCCGACCGGAAGAAACTGATGAATGGAAACAGTTTCCGGTTGGGCGTCAGTGGATCAGGAAAGAGCTTTTCGGCAAAAGAAGAGATTGTGCATCTGGCATTGAGTACCGATGACGATATCCTGATTCTTGATCCGGAGTCCGAATTCACAAAATTAGTAGAGGCTCTGGGTGGACAGGTTGTAAAAGTATCTGCGACATCAGACAATCACCTGAATGCAATGGATATGGACGCAGCCTACGGCAATGAAAAGAATCCACTGATTGAAAAATCGGAGTTTATTCTGTCTGTATTTGAACAGTTGGTTGGAGCAGGAAACCTGTCAGCAAAAGAAAAGTCAATCCTGGACCGCTGTGCTGCAGATGTGTACCGGGATTATATCCGAAGTGGTTATACCGGAGAAGTTCCGACATTGAAAGATATGTACCGACAGTTGATGTTACAGCCGGAAGAAGAGGCAAGGGGACTTGCACTGTCATCCGAACTTTTTATCAATGGAAGCCTGAACACCTTTGCACAGCCGACCAATGTGAATAAGAAGAACAGGATCATGGATTATGATATCCGGGAACTGGGGGAACAGCTTATGCCACTGGGAATGCTGGTTACCTTAGACAGTATTTTCAACAGGGTAATTCAGAACTGGAAAGAAGGAAAAACGACATGGATATTTGCCGATGAGTTCTATCTGTTATTCCGCTATGAATACAGTGCAAATTTCTTCTACCGACTGTACAAGAGAATCAGAAAATACAATGGATTCGTGACAGGTTTAACCCAAAATGTTGAGGAACTTCTGAAATCGGACACTGCAAGACTGATGTTGGCAAACAGTGAGTTTTTGATTCTTTTGAATCAGGCAAGTACAGACAGGGAAGAATTGGCAGCTCTTTTGAATATTTCCGAAAACCAACTGTCCTATATTACAAATGTATCGGTTGGCAGTGGCCTAATCCGTTGCTCTGGGAATATCGTACCATTTGAGAATACGTTCCCAAAGAATACAGACCTTTATAAACTAATGACAACAAAACCGGGAGAATCATAATGAAGAAAAAAGAAGAAGTAACGATAACTTTTTATGCTGCAGAGTGCGGTGAGTTCCATGATTTAGGAGAATATACAAAATGCAGAACGCTGGAAGAGGCATATAAAAAGTACCAGAAATATTGTAGAACATCTGCCAATATGTGTCCGGCTATTGAATTTTCTATCCATGATCCGGACTCTATTTATTCGGATATGGAATATCCATTACCGTTGTCATCAAAAGACAGGGGAGACTTGGAACTTGTGCCATATTACAACGAACATCCACTGGTAAATGAGGCAATCAGACAGTTGGAGCAGTTGCAGAAACAGCAGGAAAAAAAGAAACATCGGGATGTTGCCCGATGAGATAAGAGATACGGAAAGAGGGTGACCGGATGAAAGATATCAAGGAACGGGTAAGGGATAAGAATCCGAAGATTCGAAATCCGGCTGCCCGACTTCCGAAAGAACTGGTTCGCTCAGCGGTTCTGGAAGCAAAAGAAAAGCCAAGGGAACTACATGAAAAAAGCAGTGGGCAGTCAGAATCCCCAACACAGTATGGAACTGAAAAAATAGAATCCGTACAGTACAGAGCGGCGAGTGTGGCAGGAAAAAGTATAGGGAAAACCACATATCAAGGTGGAAAAAAACTTGCTGGAGTGACCTACAGGAAGATAAAGGAAAGAAAAAGCAGACAGGAAGAAGCGAAAGCTGCCGAAGAAGCAATGGAGCAGGGGGCAGAAAGCGGAAAGAAATTAATCAAGTTGAAACCGGAGCAGGCAGCACTTGCCAAGGAGAATGGTAAACGGCAGGTGAAAGCAGCACCGAGAGTGGTAAAAGTATCCGGTCTGTCTCAAGAAAAAATAAAGACACAGGCATCCATGCAGAAACAGCAGATGGAAAAAAGTCTTCAGGCGATGCAGAAAGCAAGAGCAGCCCAGATGGCAAGAAAGTCAGCACAGGCATCGGCAGAAAGTGGAAAAGCAGTCCTTCAGGTAACAGGAAAAGGCTCAAAGTTATCCGTACAGGGAATTACAGCAGCGATTCAAAAAGGGGTAGTAGCTCTTGAAAAAATGGGAAAATGGATTGCTGCCGGAGGCGGTGCATTTCTTCTGGTATTTATTCTGATTGCAGGAATCATTGCAGGAGCAGCCTTCAGCAGTAGTTCGGAAAACTCCGAATCTCTAAGTGATGAGGTGCTGGCTTATACTTCGGTGATACAGCAGTACGCATCCCAATATGGCATTCCGGAATATGTGTCTGCGATACAGGCGATTATGATGCAGGAATCCGGGGGAAGAGGAACAGATCCGATGCAGTGTTCGGAAAGTCCGTACAATACAAGGTTTTCACACAGCCCCGGTTCTATTACCGATCCGAATTATTCGATAGAGGTGGGAGTACAGACCTTTGCAGACTGTATCAGTCAGGCAGGATGTAGCAGCCCACAGGATATGGACAAGTTAAAACTTGCATGGCAGGGATATAACTATGGAAACGGGTACATAGGATGGGCATTGCAAAGAGGCGGATACACAGAAGCCAATGCTTTACAATTTTCACAGGAGCAGGCAGCTTCGCATGGATGGAGCAGCTATGGAGATCCCGAATACGTTCCCCATGTGATGCGGTATTATTCCGGTGGCAGCCTGTTTGCTGGTTTGTTTGGAAGTCAGCAGATTGTATCGGTAGCAATGGGGCAGATCGGGAACAGCGGTGGCCAGAAGTTCTGGAGCTGGTATGGATTTGACAGTCATGTAGAATGGTGTGCTTGTTTCGTGTCATGGTGTGCCGATCAAAGTGGCTTAATCGAAAGTGGAAAAGTTCCGAAGTTCTCATTGTGTAGTTCCGGTGTTACCTGGTTTCAGGGAAAGAACAAATGGCAGAGTGGTGGAACAACTCCATCAGCCGGAATGATTATTTTCTTCGACTGGGATCATGATGGAAATTCGGACCATGTAGGAATCGTGGAAAAATGTGAAGGTGGAAGAGTCTACACAGTGGAAGGAAACTCCAGTGATCAGGTGCGACAGAGGAACTATGCGGTGGATTATGCCTCAATCATGGGATATGGGGTGATAAATTGATGGTTTCTTTCATAATTTGTTAAGGATTTTATAAGGAAGTTAATGAATGCTTTGGAAAATAGTCACAAAATAGGCACAGTTGATTGATAAATTGTTATTGTAACTTTTAGTGATAGACATATAAAGAGTTAGAAATCTTTATAATTGACTTGAATTAGGAGGTAGTGAATATGAGTGATCAGAATGTAAAAGCAGCACAAAAATATTTAAATGCGATGTTTGGTGGACATAAGGATTGGGTAAAACTGGATGAAGATGGAAAGACCGGAACAGCCGTGATGCAGGGAATCATTCGTGCATTTCAGATTCAGAATGGAATCTCAACGATTACAGGAACGGTTGGACCACTTACTATTAATACCATGAAGAAGTTAGCCATTATTACAAAAATGGATCCGAATGATACTCCGCAGGTTAATGTATGCTTGATTCAGTGTGCTCTGTTTTGCAAAGGATATGCTGCTGGAGGAATTACTGGAATTTATTATACATCAGGAGTAAATGCAGTTAAAAAGATGCAGGAAAATGCAGGACTGGAAGTTACGGGCAAAATTGATTGGAAAGTTTGGTCTGGATTGTTATCCCTAAACTGGTTTACAAAGGTTTCTGGTGGGGATTCCAATATTGTTCTTATTCAACAGCAATTAAATAGTGACTGGTCAGATGTTATTGGTGTTGGACCTTGTGATGGAATTGCCTCAAGACAGACAATTTTGTCTTTAGTTGGTGCATTGCAGGCGGCTGAAGGAGTTACAACTGAATTAATTACAGATTTGAATTCAGTTAATTTTGGCGATGCAACAACAAATGCGTTTCCGGGTACATTACAGAACGGACAGAACTCGACGAAATATGTTCCATTTAATAAGATTGCTCAATACGGACTATATTTTAACGGATATAATCCGGGAAGATTCGATGGCGTGTTTGATTCGACTACAGAGTCAAAGGTGTCAGAATTTCAGGAGTTTTATGGTCTGACAGGAATTGGACTTGTAACAAAAGGAAAAGTAAATGTTTCTACTATGAAATCATTGCTTACGAGTAAAGGCGATACAAACAGGGCAGCAAAAGCGTGTGACTGTGCAACAGTATTAAATAAACAACAGGCATTAGATATAAAAAATGCAGGGTATACTCATGTAGGACGTTATCTGACAGGTTCTGTTGGAAAAGAACATACACCGAAATATTTGACATCAACAGAAGTGAAAAACATTGAAAATGCAGGATTATCGGTATTCCCGATATATCAGGATGGAGGATATGAATTAAACTATTTTAAGGATCCGTCCCAGGGAAGTGTTGATGCACAGACAGCAATTTTAGCAGCCGAGAGAATCGGTATACCAAGTGGAACGACTATATACTTTGCAGTGGATTTTGATTGTTATTCATATCAGATTGATACATTTATTATACCTTATTTTGAACAGATTCACATGATCTTTTTCAGTTCGACAAATGATAAAAATTATAAAGTCGGCATTTATGCACCAAGATATGTATGTACTAAAGTTTATGAAGCAGGATTGGCAAGTAAATCATTTGTGGCAGATATGTCAACTGGATTTAGCTGTAATTTGGGATATTCGATGCCGAAGAACTGGGCATTTGATCAATTTTGTGAGTTGAACTCATTTTCTTCATCACCTTCGTTCCCACTGGATAAAGATGCATATTCAGGGAGAGATACTGGATTTAAAAAGTTCGATGCCGTATCGACAAAAACAGATGAGGAAATAGCGCAAGAAAATCTTCGGGCAAAGGTAAAAATAGCACGAAATCAATATGTCTATAATGTAATGGAGCCGCTTGGTTATCTGAATAAAATTATGGATGTGGGTGTGGAGTATGATAAGGAAATTTCACTGGGAACAATGATGAGTCCTCAAGGAGCAATTGATATTTCTACTAAAATATCCACATCGCTTGAAAGTTCAACTGGTAAAATTTATAATATAAAAGTGGATATAGGAAATGATGGAGAATTGACACAAACTTGCAAAAATCAAATTATGGAGATTTCATCAAATTTATCAGATACAGGTATAGAGGGAGCAGATAACTTTGGAAATACGATAGAAAAAATTGCTTTATCGGTTAAATCTGGTAATATTGCTTTTGAAATAAATAATGTTTTTGCCAATAGTGTAGAGTTTTCCATTGTATTTAGTACATCAGATTTGCTGCCAGAAGAGGAAAAAGAGTGGACAATATCGGTTGCTTTGATTTTTACAATGACATTAAATTCTAATAGTGGTCTTGAATTTAATGTTGTAGAATTCACAAAAGAGCATAGTAATATACTGGCAGGAGCCGTAATATTAGTTCTTGCGGGTGCATTAGTTGTAAATGCAATTCCGTCAATTATTGCTTTATTTTCAGCTGGAGCAGGTACTGTTTTTGGTTTGTTGATTCAAGCGCTGTAAATTGTAAAAGAATAAAAGAGACAATGGCCAGAGGTTCGATTTTATAAAGAGGACCTCTGGCAAAAGGGGGATTAAGAAGAATGCATATTAAATCAATTGTGTCAGATGAGGATAGGGAAGAATTAGAAAGAATGCTTTCGCTTGGGTTTATAATTCCTAATCAATTATTTAAAACAAGACAGAAAAGTAGAATGATTATCTATATTTTTACACCTGTAGAATTTTTACTGTCGATTAATTGTTATCTGTCGGAAAGTTATTTGATGTTTGGAATAGGGATTGGAACTTGTGTGGCTTGTGTGGCTTGGATTATTTGGTATCAAATGATTGGTAAAAATTTTGAAAAAAATGTTCATGAATTTGTCTGGGGTAGATCAGGATATGAAACGGTGGATATCGATGAAAACGCAATTAAAATAGATGAAGATCAAATTTATGAATTTAAAAATATTGATAGAATGTTCTTATATAAAAACTTCTTTTTTTTCATAACAAATGAAAAGAAAATATTTATATTTAAAACGACAGATATGGAGTCGGATGAACTTATAAAAATTATTAAAACAACAGGGATTTTATTTGAAAAAAAAGAAAAACCATTTAATATTTATAAGTATTGTAAAAAAGGAAAAAGTTTTTAAAAATAAGCAGAGGATGGTGGATTTATCATCCTTTTAGAGAAGAGCATGTATTTTAAAGGGAATCTGGTTTTGCAGGTTCCCTTTTTGCCATCAAAAACGTTGATGTTTTATCAAATGACGCTAAAAATAAAAAGAATAATGCAGGGGGTGACATTATTAGTTATCGCTGTAATATTTGGATAAAATATAAATAAAACATAAAAAATATAAATAAATTATAAAATGGCGACAGTTTTTTCTTGTTCAAGTGTTTATTATATAGAGGACAAAATAAGACAGCAAAGGAAGTGGTGCTGTTGCATCGGAAAAATGACACAAAATTAGTGATGTCCATTCGGGAAAAGAATTGAAGGGGATTCTTTTCCCCATTTGTCGTGTTACGAAAGACTGAGGGTAAGAAAATATGCTAGAACTTGCAATCTGTGATGATGACATCATCCTATGTAATTGGTTAGAACAGAAGCTGCTCCATTATGGGAAAGCGAATGACTGTCAGATATCTATAGAAATATACTATTCTGCGGAGCAGCTTCTTAACAGGCTGGAAGAAGAATCCTACGATATGTTATTCCTTGATATTTGTCTGGAACATGAGAATGGAATTGATATCGGAACGGAGATACGAAAGAAAAATTATGGAAAAGAACTGCGGATTACCTATATTTCAACATATCAGGAATATGCTATGAAATTATTCCGTATTCATCCATTTGATTTTCTTGTAAAGCCAATCCGAGAGGAAGAACTTTTCTGGGTGATAGGTGAATTACGGGAACTGTTAAAAGAACGGAAGAAAATATTTGAATATACGGATACAAAAGGAATCCACAAGATTTCTTATGACAAGATCCTGTATTTTTATAGTCTGGGAAAAAGAGTACATATCGTGACATCGGAAAAAGAATATGAATATCGAGGAAAATTAAAGGATGTAGCGGATGTAACAGAAGAATATTTCTTACTGATTCACAAGTCCTATCTCATCAATATGGAACACGTGGAGCATTACGAATATGACAACGTGGTTATGAAAGACAAGACACGTCTCAGTATCAGTAAAGCAAATCGCAAGAAGGTCAGGGAAAGACTATTACAAACGGAGAAGAAAAGATTATGAATATCCATTTGATCACTTATCTGACAAGTAAATTATTCTGGATTTATACTGTGTTCCGTTACAATACCATCCTGTATCCAAAAAATGAGGATACACAAAAGCTATTTGCATATTTTTGTGCATATCTGCTTTCATGCTGGGGAAGCATGCAGTGGGGAACGATGTACGGAGATCTGATCTTTGAGCTGATAGCTCTGTTAATTATAACAGTGGCATATCAGGCAGACTGGCAACATCATGTCTGGAATACACTTATGGTATATATTATGGGAATTTTATGTGATAGGATTCCAATCGTGTTCTTTCAACGGTATGCGGTAGCAAGAAATCCGGTGCATCATCACATGGGACCGGGAACTATTGTAATGGGAAATTTTATATTCTTTTTACTGGAAGTCATTATTGAAAGAAAAGTAGGTGTAAAGAGAAGTTATTATATAAAGAACCGTCATTGGCTTGCTATGCTTTCTGTCCCGGTGATCAGCATTATAGTCTGTATCAGGATATTGCTGCCAGACAGAAGAGGTGTGCGGTCTACGATTGTATTATTCTTACTGTTTATCAATGTATTTATTTTCTATCTGCACGATGAGGTTCAGAAAAGTTATATTGAAACAGCAAAACAGGAAGAGATGAAAATTCAGATGAGCCAGTATGCAAAAGAACTGGAGATGATGATGAAATCACAGGACAGGCTGAATAAGATACATCATGATTACAAGCACCATCTTACAACAATAGGGGCAATGGCAAAAACGGGAGGAAATGAAGAGATTCTATCGTATCTGAAACAAATGGAGAATATAGCCGGAACAGCCTTATGTCATCATTTATATACAGAAAACCGTAATATGAATAATCTGCTGAATTATATTTTGGAAGATTCGAAATCAGTAATTGAAAATCCGGAGATTTCTGTAGAAATACCGAATCATATAGGGGAAGAATTATTTGATATAAGTATAATAGTGGGAAATCTTATGGATAATGCTATTCGTGGGACAGCAGCTTCAGATGAAAGGAGATTATCGTTTCAGATGTATTATGGAAAAGGAATCATGAATATCCAGATTGAGAATAGCATAAAAGATACACCAAAAGTGCGGAATGGAATTTATCTGACAACGAAAAGCAGGAAAGAAGGACATGGAATAGGATTACAAAATGTGAAACTCGTAGTAGAAAAATATCATGGTCAGATGGAGATCTGCCATACGGAGAAATCCTTTCAAGTGAAAATATTATTATATATGAAATTAGATGAAAAATAGTAAGGCGATGGTGTCTTACTATTTTTTTCGACCGATTTCGTCTATTTTTGCCACCTCAAGGGGCATTTTTACCATTTATGAAAATTTTGTGATTTTTTAGATTATAGTAGTGCCAAAGTCAGAAAAAAGGAGGGTAGCGGTTATTTTGTAAAGGAATTATAGAAAAAGATTACAAGAGGGAGAAAGAGACTATGAAGAGATTTCGAAAGTCGGCTATAGCCTTAGTACTTGCACTCCTGATGGCACTACAGGGAACAGAGCCTATTTTTGTACAGGCAAAAGAGGCCATTGAGGATGTACAGAAGAATGCAGATTTCTCCAGACCAGAGGCTTTGACGGAAGAGGAAGCAGGGATTACAGATTCCACATCTGGAGAACAAGATAAGAGTCAGCAGTCTGATGCGGACGTACAAAATGAAACGACGCCATCAGAAGATACAGAGACGCAGGAAGAACAGACAACTCCAGCGGAAGAAACAGAAGAAAATCCGCAGGAAAAAGAAGTGGAGTTGAAAGAACCACAGGATTACTATCCGATTCCAGAAGAACCGGAAGGTGAACTGATTGATTATGATGCCATTTCCAAGACTTATAAGACAGGGGACAAGCAGTATACAACCGTTTATGGAGGTTATGTCGGAACTTATAAGAATGAGGATGGAGATACCGAGCTGGTTGATAATACACTTGTAAAACCAGAAGAAGCAGATACTCCGGCATCCGAAGAAGCACAGGAAGCCAGCAGTGTAGTGGCAACTGAAGAAAAGGAAGAGAAAACAGAAGTTTATCAGAACAAGGCAAACGATTATGCTATCCTTCTTCCGGAACAGATGTCAGAAGAGAATGGTGTAACGATTGAAAATGGAAAGACCAGAATCGGGATCATTCCGGTAGATGGAGATTATACACATTCCGTTATTAAAGACAATGCGATCCTTTATAATGAAGTTTACGAGGGCGCAGATGTTCAGTATACAGTACTGGATTCCAGCATTAAGGAAGATATCGTACTTCAGCAGCCAACAGACAGGGAAGTCTATGAATACGAGCTGCAGATTCCGGGGTATCAGGCAGAAGTAAAAGACAATCAGGTCTATATCTATCCGGAAGGGAAGACAATCAAAGATGCGAAGTATCTTCTGGAGACGCCATCAATGGAAGATGCTGCCGGGGAAATCAGTTTCCTGATCACATTGGAACTTCGGGAAGAAGATGGAAAAACAATCCTGACCGTAAAACCAGATAGGGATTGGCTTTCGGCAGAAGAACGTCAGTATCCGGTCAGGATCGATCCGACACCAGTAGAGATTCAGAAGAGTTCCTTTAACATGATCGGTGTGGAAGAGGGAAGTCCTACCAGTCAGATTGGTGACAACAATTATCCGTATGTCGGATTTGATGATGGTATTAAGTCTGGGAACCTTGCAGGATTTGGTACTGCACACCAGAACTGCCGGACTTATATCAAAGTAAATTCAAATTTTAGTCAGATTCCGAAAGATTCCAAAATTGACAGTGCAACATTTGCAGTCAGTCAGAAAACTGCATACAGTGGTGGTGCATCCCAGTTTGGACTTTATCGTGTAGATCAGTCGTGGAACACCTCCATCACATGGAAAACAAAACCAGTAAATCTTACGTTTCAGGATGTACAGAATGCAAGTACCAGCAGGAACAGCTATATCAATTATGACGTCAAAGATCTGGTCAATGACTGGGTGCAGGGAACTCATGCGAATAACGGATTTGCACTGGTAGCCATTGCCGAGGCAAATAACCTTGGAGCTTCTATGCAGTGTGAGGTACTGAATAACAGGGCATCCGTTTATGGACCGAAACTCAGCATCCAGTGGTCACCGGCTGAAGATCCATATCTGCGAGATATGTCACTGGATGAAACAACGATCCTGCTTCGCCCGATGACAGAAAAGAATACAAATGGAAAGCTGAAGTTTGATGCCGTATTTGCAGACGGAATTGCAAAGAGCAAATCTACAGTAGAATATTATCTGCTTCCAGATGAGGAAAATGAAGAACATCACGAAACAGATGCAAAACCATTGTATTCCTATCCAGACAGTACTGAATACAATAAGCAGTTCCCGGAGGCGAATAAGTATTACAGCAAAGATTCCAACTGGCAGAGTGCACTGTATTCAGGGCTGACGAAGGACAAGCTTTATAAGATCAAAGCAAAAGCATCGAAAGAGATTGATGGAAAGCTGGAAACAGGAAAAGAAGTGACCAGTGACAGCTTTGTGATCTATGAAGTGAAGCAGTTTGATACATTCCCGAAGATTGCAAAATATTATGGTGTTCCGCTTAAGAACATTATGAAAGACAATCAGGTTATGGACGCACTGGTAGTCGCAAATAACACGATCTTTATCCGTAACCCACAGACAAATGTTCCATATAGTCCTGCACCGCTTACCGATCAGGATAAGATGCGGATTGACGGAGCATTGATGGGAAGAGGCCTGCACTGTGAATTTGGATTTGAACCAGTCAACTTAAATACTGGTAACTTCTACATGGATCAGTCCGATGCGACGATGAATGAACTGAATGGAGAATTCTCCATTACAAGAAGCTACAATTCCAAAGGAACAGACCAGCATTCCATGTTCGGACGTGGATGGAGCTTTAACTATGACCAGTCACTTTCTCAAATGGAGGACGGAAGTCTTCTGTATATGAGAGGGGACGGAAGTTATCTGATCTTTGATAAGAATGAAGATGGAAGCTACACTACTCCGGATGGTTATGTATATGATTTAAAAGCAGTCAGCTATAAAGATACAGACCATGACTACATCGGATGGGAACTGACAGATGCGGATCAGAGCGTCTGGTCATTTGATAAATATGGAATTTTACGTTATGTAACGGATGTGAATGGATTTAAGACAGTATTAGATTATGACGATGATTATAATCTGAGTAAGATTACAACACCATCCGGAAAAACATTCGGGGTAAAACAGGATAAATTCGGGCATATCAAGGAACTGTCTCTTCCAGATGGTGGAAAAGTTTCTTACAAATATGATGAGCAGGGAAATCTGATATCTGTAACAGATCCGAATGGAACAACAAAAGAGTACAAATATGATGATGACAGCCGTATGACAAGCTGGAAAGATGAGAATGGCAATACGGTTGTAAAGAATACTTACGATAAAGAAGGAAGAGTTGTAGAGCAGACTGATGCAGAAAAAGGAACGGCAACTTTCAAGTACGGAAAGAGTTCTACTACAACAACGGATAACGAAGGAAATAAGACCGTTTATCATTATGATGATCAGTACCGCACAACATCCATTGAATATCCGGATGGAACAACCTGTGAAAAGACTTATAATGCAGAGAATCAGCTTGCTTCCGAAACGACAGCAGCCGGAACAAAAACTTACACTTATGATGCATTTGGCAATGTAGCAACGGAGACAAGAGAGGATGGAAAGACAGCCTCTTATACTTATAATGAGCAGAATAAGCTGACCAGTGCAACTGGATATAACGGAGCAACGGTTACTTACAGTTATGACGGTAATGGAAATATGGTCACATCTACAAAACCGGATGGAACAGCCATTACCTATACTTACGATGACAAACATCGTATGGTATCCCAGACAGACGGCAGAGGTGTCACAACAACGTATTCGTATGACGGACCGAACATGACCGGATATGTGGATGGAAATGGAGCAGCATGGGGATTCACGTATGACGCGATGAATCGTGCAGTTACCATGACAGATCCACTTGGAAATGTAACCTCGAACAGTTACGATGCGAATGGCAATCTGACTTCCAAGACAGCAGCCGATGGCGGTGTGACCGCTTATACGCTGGATGGTGTGGGAAATATTACAGCAAGTACTGACGCACTGGGGAATACCACCACTTATACTTATGATAAGATGTACAACATGACCAGTGGTACAGATCCGAAAGGAAATCAGATCAGCTACGTTTATGATAAGAATTATCAGCAGGTCAAAGCAACCGATGCAAAAGGAAATACAATTACTTATAAGTATGACAGCATGGGACGTGTCATAGAAGAGAGTAATAAAGATTTTGGAACAAAGCTCTATGAATATGACAAAGCAGGAAATCTGAAAAAATATACCGATGGAAATGGAAATGCAACCGTATCCAAGTTTGATTCCCTTGGACAGGTGCTTCAGTCCAAAGATGCAGTTGGTAATATAACCAAATATGAATATGACGCATTAGGAAATGAAACCAAGATTACTTATGGAGATGGAAGCAGCCATTCCAAGGAATATGATAACTGCGGAAGACTCGCTAAAGAGACAGATGAATTAGGTGCAGTTACCACTTATACTTATGATGCGGCAGACAATCTGGTATCAAAATCAGATGACAGTGGAAGAACCTGGACTTATACCTACGATAATACAGGAAACCGCTTAAGTGAAACCAACCCAGAAGGTGGAACTACCACATATACTTATGATAAAGCAGGAAATCTGGTATCTTCTACCGATGAAGAGGGAAGAACAGATACTTATGCTTACGACAAGGCAGGAAATCTGACTACATCCAAAGATGCCCTTGGATATACCGTATCCATGAAGTATGACTTAAATGGAAATCTGGTATCCTCTACCGATGAAAATGGAAATACCAGTACCATGACTTACGATGGTAATGGAAACATGACATCGGTAAGCGATGCAAAGGGCAACATTACAGCAATGAAATATGATTCCACCGACAATCTGGAACAGACGGTGGATGCCCTGAAAGGAAAGACCACTTACGAATACGATTCACAGGGCAACAGCACAAAGATGACAGATGCCCTCGGCAATGCGTATAGTTATGTGTATGATAAAGAGGGAAATAACACATCCATAATACTGCCGACAGGGGACAAGGTGCTGATGGAGTACGATGCCATCGGACAGCTTGTAAAATGTACGGATGCACAGGGACTCGTAATTACCTATCAATATGACGGAGCAGGCAACCTGATCCATTCCTCCGACAATGGTGGAAACAGTATGGATTATACTTATGATGGTGCCGGAAATGTACTGACACAGACCGATGAACTTGGCAGGACAGCAACATACAAGTACGATCAGTACGGCAGACTCCTGAAACTTACTGAAGCAGACGGAAGTATCACATCTTATGAATATGATGTTATGGACCGCATTACAGCGGTAACGGATGCGGAAGGTCATAAAACAACCTTTACCTACGATAAAGTCGGCAACCAGTTATCCATGACAGAAGAAGAGGAAGCCACATATAAATACGCTTACGATAAGAAAGACCGGGTTATTTCTCAGACAAATCCACTGGGAGCATCCAGCACCTTTAAGTATGACGGAAATGATAATGTGACGGAATCTGTCGATGAAAACGGTACGGTTACCAAGTATGCTTACGATAAAAATGACAATCTCGTATCCCAGACAGACGGAAATGGAAATACGACAACCTACCAGTATGATGAACTGGACCGCAAGATCGGTGAGACTTCTCCGTTAAAAGAAACAAATGAATACCGTTATGATGCCATTGGAAATCTTACCAAATCAAAAGATCCGATGGGACTCATTACCGAATACAAATATGACAGCCTGAGTAACATGACGGAACAGATTTCTCCAAAGGGAGCAGTTACCAAATATGATTACGACAAGCATGGCAATGTCATTTCTGTAACGGATGCAAAGGGAAATGAGACACAGTACAGTGTTGACCTGAATGACAATGTCACAAAGATGACACAGGCGAATGGTGGAGAGTATACCTATAGTTATGATAAAGCCGGACGTCTGAAGAGTATGACCAGTCCACTGGGTTATACTAAAAATTTCTCTTATGATAAAGTGGACAACGTGGTAAAAGAAAGCGACAGCTTAAAGAGTACCACTACTTATACTTACGATAAGCTCCATAACATGAAGTCTTCTACCAATGCACTGGATGGAACAACCAGCTTTTCTTATGATAAGTATGGCAATCTGGTGAAGGAGACAGATCCGCTTGGACGGAGCAATACCTACAGTTATGACCTGGCAGGTCAGATGACTTCTGCAGCTGATCCGCTTGGTAAGATAACTGCTTACACTTACGACCCGGCAGGAAATATTACTGAGATCACCAAACCGGGTGGAAGAAAGACCAGCTATGGATATGATAAGAATTATAATGTTACATCTGTAACAGATCCGATGGGCTATGTTGCAAAGACAGTCTACGATAAAGACAACCGTGTAACAGAAGAGACCGATGCACTGGGGCAGAAGGAATCCTATACCTATGATAAGGACAGCAGGGTAACTTCTATTACAGACAAGCGTGGATTCACAACGGGATTTGATTACGATGCACATGGGAATATTCAGGTTGTTACAGATAAGACCGGATTAAAGAGCCATCTGGAATATGACAAGAATGACAACCTGACCAAAGTAACTGATGCCCTTGGCGGTGTAACAACTTATGGTTACGACAACATGGATAACCTGGTGACCTTCACCAATGCAGCAAATAAGACAACGAATTATACTTATGACTTAGAAGGCAACCTGACATCCATCAAAGATCCGGCAGGAAGAACGGAGAAATTCGACTATGATGAAAAAGGCAGACTGACCGGACATACACAGGCAAGCGGCAAGAAAACCACGTATGATTACGACAAACTGAATGACCTGTTGGAGAAATCTTATCAGGACGCAAAAGGCGAGACATCCGAAAAGGACGTGACCTACGCATATAACAGTGCCGGGGAACGGGTATCCATGAAGGATCAGACAGGCAAGAGCAGCTACGAATACGATGCACTTGGAAGAATCACCAAAGTGACAAGCGGTTCGAAAAAGGATGTCAGCTACGTTTATGATGACGCAGATAATCTGCAGGCAATCGTATACCCGGATGGGACAAAGATCAGCTATGAATACGACTTAAATGATAATCTGGTAAAACTGACAGACCGTAATAGAAAAGTAACCACTTACAAGCATGATGCACTGAACCGTGTGACAGAAGTTACTAGAAGTAATGGAACAAAGACGGAAGTATCTTACGATGCAGAAGATCATATCACAAAGATTGTGAATACCTGTGGTTCCTGCGGCAAAGTAATCAGTACTTATGAGTACAAGTACAATGATCAGGGATATGTAGTTGGAGAAACAGCTACGGAACTGGAAGCTGGAACAAGAAAGACGCCAAGCTGGGAAGACTGGTACAACTGGGGCGATACACAGAAAGAGACAGACAAAGCAGACTGTGAGCATCAGGAAAAAGAGATCCAGACGACACGTACCTATGAATACGATGACAACTGGGAACTGACACGCTGTACAGAAAAAGCAGAGGGCGGTAAAAAGACAGTCCATAATTATACTTATGACAAGATTGGAAACCGGACCTCTTACGAGAAGATCGAGGATGGTGTCAGCAAAGCAAAATATAACTATAAGTACAACGATTCCAACCAGCTCATCAAACGCACCAATGCAAAGATCTGGGGCGATCCGGGAACAACCTACAGCTATGATAAAGATGGCAATCTGATCCAGGAATGTGATAAGACAAACAGTGCAGATCCGGTTACTTATGAATACACAGCAGAGAATCGTTTGGCAGTAGTAAAACAGGGTGGAACAGTCCTGATGGCAGCCATGTACGATGGAGATAACAACCGGGTATTCGAACTTGATAACACCTATAAATGGGAAGACTGCTATGGCGATGAAGTCCTGATCCCGGCGAACCAGCGTACCGAAGATGGAAACAGCCCGAAAGAGCAGCTTGCCTTTCTGGTAAAAGGCGGTTCCAATGCCAAAGGATACACACTGACAGAGTATATCAACGATATCAATCGCGAGAATACAGAAGTCCTTGCAGAGTATGGAGCAGACGAGAAAGTACGTCAGGCTTATACTTATGGAGAAAGTGGAATCGGAGAACGTATAAGCGTTGATAAATCCACAGAAAGCAGTTATTATTTATATGACGGAAGAAACAGTGTGACCGGAATCCTGACCGAAACAGCTAATCTGACGAACAGTTATCAGTATGATCCGTATGGAAACCTTACATCAGGAACAGCAGATGGTGTCAATTACTACGGTTACAATGGGGAGTCCACAAATGTAAAAACAGGACTTCAGTATCTGCGGGCAAGATACTATAACGCAGAGAACGGAACCTTTACAACTGAAGATAGTGACCTTGGAACGACAGAAAATCCATTGACCAGAAACCGCTACGATTATACGACCAATAATCCGCTGAATTACAGTGATCCGACAGGACATTCATTGTGGAGCAGGATTAAGAGTACAGCTAAAAAAGCAGCGAAAGCAGTCAAGAGTGTCGGCAAGAAAATCGTTAATACTGCGAAAAAGGTAGTCAAAACAGTAGTAAATACAGCTAAGAAAGCAGCAAAAACTATTGTTAACACAGTGAAGGGGGTAGCAAAAACTGCCAAAAATGCAGCTAAACATGCAAAACAGACATATCAATCTGTGAAAAATCGTGTAACCAGTAGCAGTACATATCAAAAGATCACATCCAGAGGAAGTCAGTTTATTCGTTCTGTAAGCAATGGGGTACAGAAAATTGGAAAAACTTATACATCTTTCAAATCCTATGTTTCAGAAAGAACGGCAGAAATCCGCTCAGAAGTGGTACGACATATGTGTACGACAACAAATCGTATTACAGATAAGCTTGGAAAAGTAGACTGGAATGCGGTGAAAAAAGTAGCCATTGGTATAACTGCGGTTACAGTTTCTGGTCTTGTAGTTGCTGCAACAGGCGGTTTGGCTGCAGGAGCAGTTCTGGCAGCATTGCCAGCAATGGGTGGCTTAGGAACGGCGATGGTTTCAGGAGCAGTTATTGGAGCTATTGGTGGAGCTTCATATAGTGCAGTGAATTCAGGTTTGTCTGGAAATAGTCTGAAACAAGTAGCAAAAGATACGTTAGTCGGTGGTATTGCAGGAGCAGTGACAGGTGGCGTTATGGGTGGCCTTAGTTATGGGGCTGGGAAACTTTTGAATGTAGTAAGGAGTGCAGGAAGTACCCATAATGATGGGATTGATAAATCGTTTAAAAAATTAGTTGCAGAAGTAACCGAAACAAAATTGCCAGAAGGCACTTGGGAAAAACCACCATTAGAGCGAGGAGATATTATTGACAAAGCTATGGGAAATAACTTGGGACACAATCTCCCGACCATAGATAAAGTAGAAAATGGTGTTGTGACTAGTGTTAAAAGCCGAGACTTAGGTGCAAAGACTTATCAAAATGGTAATAAATTGGAAAAGGTAATTGTCAAGGACATTAATAAAGTTTCAGGATTTATAGGAGAAACATTTAATGGTAAATTTGTTAATGCGGAAGAAATAGTGGGTAGACAATTACAAGTAGTTGTTCCAAATGTAACATTAAGCGAAGCTCAGATAAATGCAGTTAATAATGCTACAAAACATGGTATTGATAAAGGTGTTAAACTCATTATTACAGTAGGAAAATAATAGCAAAGTAAATAGCTTAAGGGGAATATTTTATTCCCCTTAAGTAATAGAGAGGAGAAAACGGATATGATTTCTGTATATTATAATCAAAAATATGGTTTCTTAATTGTGCCTAATGCCATTGAAAGGTTTATGGGATGTTATATTTCTATCGAACCTACAATTGAAATTATGGCTGAAGAAACAATAGATAAGATAGGCTGTGCAATTAGAAAAGGAATAAAAATTGCAGAAAGTTCCCCAAAAGTAGACGAATCTCAATTAAACAATTTTTGGAAACAAACAAAATATAAAAGTTTTCCAACATTTTCCAAGAATTATCAAAGAATTGATTTGAAACAAAATGGAGATGAATTAGAAATTAGAAGATGGGAACGGAATAATAGAGGGGGATATTCGCGAAAAACGGAAGAAAAAGATTATATTAATTTTATAGAAATGTCGGATTATGAATTGGGCTTGTTTATAAAAAAAATGTTTGAACCATGTGAAATTAGAATTGATGAAACAGAAAGATTTGAAACATTAGAGGGGAAAATAATTAGTTATTCGATTCCAAATGAGCATTATAAAAATATTGGTGATGGTCATACAGATTCTTATATGACATATAGAAATGAAGATTATGATAAGTTGTATATTTCTTTTTTGATAGGTGATGGAACTGATTGTACAGATGAAGTAAGCATAAAAAATCATTACAAAAAAATATACAAGCAAATGTCGAATATTAAATTTGAAAGTAAATGTAATAAAAAATATGTACATTTTTTAACAGAAAATGGAGAAGTATTGCTGAGTTTTATTGATAATGGTTATGTGGAGTTTTTTATGTGCATTCCATATAATATTGAAAGAAAAGTTCAAAAGGAGTCAATAGAACAGTATTTAAAAATGTTATTTTCGATAAAAATTGAAGATAAATAAAGCGTGAAGGAGAGAATATGCAAAAGAAGAATTGTGTTTTGTGCATAAGTATAGGAATTATAGTATGTATATTGTTATCAGCTTGCTCCAGACAACCAGACTTTGATGCCAAATCCTACGTCCAAAGTTCTCTTGATGCACACTATCATGGAGAATATAAGGACTATGCGAATCTGTTAGAAATCTCGGAAAAAGATGCCAAGAAAGAAATCGAAGAGGATTTTAATGAGAGTATCCAACAGCAATTTGATGATTCCGATAACATTACGGATAAAGGAATTGCTGATTATGCGGAAAAACTGACAGAAGTAAAGAAACTGGCAAAATACAAAGTACAAGATGTGAAAGAAGAGGATGGAGTCTATACAGTAAGTGTACAAGTTGAACCATCCAATGTATTTCAGACATTGCAACAAAGCTCTACAGAGGTAAGCAATGAAAAAATAAAGCAGGGATTGGATGGAAATGATCCGGAAGTCTTTGCAGCTGTATTAACAGAAAGTGTCCAGAAGAGTCTTGAAAAGAACAGATATGGAAAAGCTGTTACTGTAAACGTATCCGTGGAAAAAGATAACTCAGGAAAATATGGTCTTTTGGATACAGAGATGAATAAGTTGGAAGCAGCGATGTTCCCAACAGAATAAGAATGAATGGAAAGCTATCAGAGGAAAAAAACTGGTAGCTTTCTTTTAAACTCCAAGACAAGAAAACTTGTTAAAAAAGCTATTGTAATAGTAGAAAAATTATAATAAATAATGGATGACAAGAGTCTTTTATTCATTATGAGAAAAAGAAGGAATCTCCTATGAACCAACAAGAAATATTCACGTAAGATGGAAAAAAGTGCTGTAATCGAAGAGGTTGCAGCATTTTTTTCTTCGACATTTTTCGAACATTATAACGTACCTATCCGGTCACCGCCATGCTCCGATTTGATTTCTATATCAAAAATCAGATCGGAGGAAAGATAAATGGCTTATAACAAGACAAGTGAAGAACGAAAGTGGAATTATTGGAAAGAACAGGAAGAAAAGAAATTGCGTGAACTGGGAATGGAAGAAGAGAAGATCCAAAAGCTGCGCCAGATGGACAGGGAAGACTTTCTGGAAGAGCGCAGATACCGGGAACATCTGGATGAAACGATGCAGGATATGGATTCCATAAAAGAAAAGGACAGCGAGCTGTTTGCAAGGGATGTAAAGGAGCTTCTGGATCACATAGGTGATAAGCGAATCTATGAACTATTGAAAGAAACGGAGCATCAGACACTGGAAATCCTCTTACTCAGTACATGGGGATATTCTGGAAGAGAAGTTGCTAAGATTATGGGAATGGCAGAACAGACGATTTATACCAAAAGAAACCGTTTGAGAAAAAAATTAAAAAATTTATCAAAAATTGAATAATTATGGCGTTTTTCGTCGGCTATTTAATAGGCAGGTAAATTTTGCCAGTGTACTTTGACAACCTCATACCAGCATTACAGGTACGTTCCCGTAAGTAGAAGCGTGGCAGGAAGACGCGAGGACAGATGAAAAGGGCATGGAAGAAATTAGACCAGAAAGTGAGAGGCAGAGTTCTTTTGTGGCGTTTTCGTTTCGAGCGAATCATCTTTAACTGAAACAGGACCGTGGCGGTCTTTTGCGAGGATCACTTACGAGGGGATAATGATACATAGGAACTGCCAGTGAGCAGAGGATGGACTTTGGGTTGTAATCAGCAAGACTTTTAGAAAATCCGTGAGCGGTGCAATGCCAAGCATCCGCCTGTAATGTTCCCGTAAGGCAATGGGGGAGTCGAGGACAAATACAACGCCAAAAATCAAAAGTATAAGAAATCAAGGAAGAATGTGTCGTTGATATCAGATACATACGGCTGTAGGGAGAAATCCTTTACAGCCGTATTGATGTGATATCAGCACGCATATCAGGTAACAAATTATGTATTACACAAGAGAATATCTCAATAGAGCGCATCGAGAAATTGATACTATTTTCCGAGTGCTGTTCCCGGAACATGGAATGGCAGTAAGGGAAGAACAGATTATGTTATGCCACAAAATGCTGGATAACCTGCTGGGAAGAAACATAGCACTGTGTGACGCGGGTGTCGGTATCGGCAAGACGTATGCCTATCTGGTGGCCTGTGTTCTGATGAGAAAATATTCCCTCCTTGCAGAAGGATGTTCCCCTTATGAGCAGCGTCCGGTCGTGATATCCACTTCCAGCATTGCACTCCAGAAAGCAATTCTTACAGAATATATCCCTTTTCTCTCCCGGATTCTTCAGGAGAACGGGACGATTCAGGCCCCTATTAAAGCTGTGATACGAAAAGGGAAAGAGCATTTTGTCTGCGATGAGAGGTTGGAGCACCGAATCGTTGCAATCGAAGAAAAAAACAAAAATGCGTTGCAGAAAGAAGCTCTGCTGTCGTTGAAAGAACATTATGATATGGACGAAGTGTCCAACTTAAGTGGGTTTGACAGAAGGATGGTGAGTGTACCGAAGTTCTGTTCGGGAGACTGCCCGAAAAGAGGCTCATGCAGGTATCAGCAGTATCTGGAGCGTTCCAGAGATCATGAAATGTTCATTCAGATCTGTAATCACAATTATCTGCTGGCTGATGGTTATCACAGGCTGCAGGATTACCGCCCGTTATTAAAAGACTACCGAGCATTGATTGTCGATGAAGCACATAAGCTGCCGGATGCGGCAAAGCAGATGTTTGGGAAGAGCCTCTGTTATGACGATATCCGAGAAATCTGCTTTTATCTTGGGAATGAGTACCAAGGCCCGGAGATAAGAAAACTGTCCGGGACGATCCGGATGGTGCTGGACATCATAGGAGAAAACCACAGAACCAGATATGGGATAAAAGAAGAATTCCACATGACAGAAGAGTGTGCAATGTATTTATATGAGGGGATACAGACCATGAATAAGATCATAGAAAAATTAGAAAAGAAGATTCCAAAGTGGATCAGAAACAAGCTGGAAGAAACCAAAAGTGTGCTGGAATGCTTTTTCCATCAGGATAAGAAGTATGTGCTGCATCTGAAGCAGGACCATGACCACCGGATTATATTGTGTGCATCCAGCAGACGGATTCCACAGTATCTGGACCAGATGTTATGGAGCAGAGGAATGGGAGCGATTCTGACAAGCGGAACTTTAAAAACCGGACAGGGATTTTCCCACATTCGGAAAATGACAGGATTACAGAGAGTGCGGAGAGTCCGGGAATATGTGGCAGACTCCCCGTTTGAATATCAGAAGAACTGTCTGTTATATCTGCCAAAGAATTTGAAGACATGCAGAAGAGAAAGTCAGGAAGAGGCAGAGATGATAGCAGGCCATATCCATTCACTGATCTGTTCGACTTACGGGCATACGCTAGTGCTGTTTACATCTTATCATTTGATGGGAAACGTTTACCAGATGTTAAGGGATGAAATTCCGTTCCCGATGATAGAGGTGTGGAGACATTCACCGGAAGAGATCACAAGATTTAAACAGATGGACAATGCTGTCCTTTTTGCAGCCGGCTCCTGTTGGGAAGGAGTAGACTTCCCTGGAGATATGGTATCTTCGCTGATTATAGTAAAACTGCCCTTTGCTGTTCCTGATCCCATCAGTGAAGCACAGAAGAAGGAATATGCCAGCCTGAAAGATTATATTCAGGCAGTGATTGTTCCAGACATGCAGAAAAAACTAAGACAGGGATTCGGACGTGCTCTCCGCACCGAGACAGATACTTGTGTCGTGTCCATTTTAGACGAGCGTGCAGGAGAAGGTGGCAGGTATCATGAGGAAGTAATGTGTGCGCTTCCGAGCTGCAAGATGGCAAAAGATATCAAGGATGTCCAGCACTTTATTCGAAACCGGAAAGGCGTGGAATACTACCTGTAACCGTTCGTGGTTCTGCTACAGAAAAAGCAGATTTTGCACGAAAAGTTTGGTGGTATTTCAAGGGCGTTTTCGGTGGGATTGTTGGTATTGATGAATAGCTATTTCGGCATGAAGTGGGTATACTGTGTATAGCGTTAGAGGAAAGGAGGCAGCTTATGATATACAAGGTGGAAACGATAAAAGATGGAACAGAAAAATATTTTTTCATCAGAAATCTGGAAACAATGAGTATTGAAGAACTGCCAAGTAAATATCTAATGCATAAGATTAAATGTAAACGTTCACCAAATACAGTGAAACGCACAGCATTTTCAATCTGCTATTATATGAAATATATGGCAGAGAAAGAAATGGAACTCACAGAAGTCTATCAGTTAGATTATGAAAAACAGACAGAACACTTTGTGGAATTTTTATACTGGCTTAAAGCCGGAAACCATACAGAGCAAATGGCTGGAGAAAAGAAGTGTCCGAATGAAGGAACCTGCAACGCATACTTAAAAGATGTGTTCAGGTTCTATTTATTTATAGAGGCAGAATATGAACAGTACGGAAGTCTCAAAACCTTATCGTATAACCAGATTATAGCGGTTAATCAGGTGGGAGTAAAAAAGGTACTGCGGAATCATTCTTTTAAAGCCTATCTGAAGGAAGAGGAACATCGTGGGAGAACAGCAAAAGAAAATCAGATTATTACAATTTTACAGGCCTGTACGAACCGAAGAGATCAGCTTCTGTTACTTATGTTAGCAGAAACCGGATACAGAATTGGGGAACTACTGGGAGTAAAATATGTCAAAGATATTGATTATAGGAATCACATGATAAGGGTATGCTTCCGGGAAGATAATGAAAATGAAGCGAGAGCCAAAAATGCGGAATACAGAAGTGCCAAGATAAGTAATGATACGTTTGAATTTCTCATGGATTATCTGGCAAAATATCGGAAAATCCTGCAACATCAGGATTACCTGTTTGTGAATATCATGGGTGAGAACATTGGAAAGCCATTAAGAGTGGACAGTGTATATGATATGTTGGACCGAATGGAAAAGAAAACCGGAGTTAAAATCACACCCCACATGTTACGTCACTATTTTGCAAATATGCGAAAGCAGGCAGGATGGGAACTGGAAATGATCAGTCAGGCATTGGGGCATAAACATTTGGATACGACTATAAAGTATCTGGACTGGCTGGATGATGAACTGATAGAAGCAAGTAATGAGTTTTATGCACAACACACTGCTATTTATGGGGCGGAACGTCTGCTGGAGTAGGGAGGTGTGAGAAATACCTATATATTTATTGCAACAGGCAGAACACATAACAGAATCTGAAGTAGATATTGAGAAGAAAAAGCAGGAACTATATTCAGAAATTGATGCACTTGGAATAAAAAGCGATTCAAGAATTAACAAATTGAAAAAGTTCTTGGCAGATAGAAAAATCTGGCATCTGGAAGAAATGGATTATCCTTTGCGAAATTCGTATGAACAATATTTAAGAGGACAGATACGATCACAAATTGTATCTTTCTATTTGAAAATATATGATACGGTAAAACAACAACATATCTATCAACAAATGCAGACGCTAAATGGAAAGCGGATATATGAATGGAAATATCAAAATAAAATTTATTTTCTGAAGTATTATCCGGAAAAGGAAATAGCTGAGACCTTTGAAACTTCTTATAAAACAAACCTATTGGTGTGGGATTTTACACAAAATTGTTCAGAAGTTTTAAAGAAACAAATTTTTTATACGTTGAGTCGTATCATTGCCAATACTTCAATGTCTAAGGCTTATAGAAATGTCAGGTTAAAATCCTTAAAACTTCTTTATGATTCTTGTGTTCAGTTAAATATTACGGATATTGGATTGCTGGAAATGGAACAAGTGGAAACTATTTTAAAGAATTTTCCCGAAACGAGTCAACGAAGTATTTTAGGTGAATGCAGAAGAGATGCGTTTATGCAGCAGGAACAGATCCAATGGGAAGCAAATGTATGGTATCTGGAACGATTACATCTTGGAAAACATCGGATAGACGAAAGTAAATCCTTAATTAGCATTTCTTTTATGGAAGTCAAGGAAATACAGAATCGAGAAATTTTACAGGCATACATGAAATATGAACTGGGAATTACTGGACAGGCAGTCAGCACGATTGTACGAAGATTTGTATGTATTAGAAATTTTATTGAACTGCTGGAACAAGAAAAGATACTGGCGATTCATGCAACTGTCGCAGAAGTAAAAAAGTATGCAGACGGCTTGCGAGAACGGGGAATACAGGCAAAGGGATTTAATGAAAGAATTTTCGGTATCGGTCATTTTTATAAATTCATGGAAGTTAAACAGTATATTACAAGAATGCCATTCCGAATTGAATATTTCCAACAAAAAGAAGTAATAGTACATCATGATCGTAGCGTTGAGGAAACAGTATATATGGAAATTTTGAAAAAATTATATCTTTTTCCAGAGCGATTACGATGTATGTTCCTACATCTGTGGTGTCTAGGATTACGGGCGAGTGAAGTGTGTACATTGAAAGGAAATGCTTATTATCAGCAGGGCGAGGATTATTGGATTCAGGTGTATCAGGTCAAAATGAAGAATTATAAAAGGATTCCAATCCCACAGGCACTTTATCAGATTATGAAAGTATACTTGAAAAAACATGAAATTCAGCCTGAAGAATTCATTTTTAAAAACAGCAGAGGTGGTGCTTGTCTATATGGTACATTCCGAACTCAGATGATAGAAGCGTGCCGGGAAAATAAGATTGCAAATGGAGAATATTTATTTCAATCACACGATTATCGACATACAGTAGCAACTATGTTTTATGACAGTCATGTATCACTGCAAAGTATCAGGGATTATCTTGGACATACTTATGAAGAGATGACAAGACAGTATATTGATTATATGCCGCAAAGGATTGCAAAAGCAAATGATGAGTTCTTTGAAATGCAAGGAAGTAGTTTAGCATCATGGCTAAAGAAAGAGGAAAAAGATGGAAAATGATATTATATACTTCAGCGATTTCCCCAATTTACAAGAAACAGGGACACGTAAGGATAATGGAAAATTTGATTTAACGTTGCTTCCAACGCAAGAATTAAAGGAAGAGTTTCGAGGTTATATTATGTATCGCTGCAAAAACGGAACGTTTAGAGCATTGATTCAGGATCGAACAGCTTATAATCATATTGCAAAGTTTTTGAACAGCAGAATAAATCGGAGAATCAAAAGCCTTGGAGATAGAAATCCAGAAAAATGGATATCACTTTTAAAAGGCTGGATGTTAGAACAGGGAATAACTATTGTAAAAGAAAAGAAGAGTGTGTATGGTACAGTAAGCTATGGCGAAGCAGTGACGATATTATATTTCAGAAACGTACTGAAATTTTTAGGGCCAGAAGATTTACGGGATGAGATAGAAAAAGATGTTTGGGAACTAAAAAATCTGGATATTAAAATCAGATCCAATCCAATTTATAATGTAAAAACACTGGATTTCAGAAAAATATATCAGCCAGATATCAGGGAAGAATGTAAGAAAGCTGTTTATATGAATCTGCAGTATGAAGCAATAGGAACTGTACAGGGAGAATTGACAATAATGAGGATATTCTCAGAATATCTCCAAAAAGAGTATTCCAAAATAAAAAGCTGCAGTGAAATAGACAGAGAAGTGTTGGAAGAATTTTTGATACATCTGTCAACAAAAGATACTTCCCATAGTGCGAATAGTTCTTATGTAATTTCATTAAGACGACAGTTAGAGACAATCGGAAAAATTTACAGCTATGAAAGATTGGAGCATTTATTTATTAATACGGATATTCCACCGGAAGTAAATGCAGAATTTAGAGTGTATTCTGATGATGAAATGAAACGACTGAATGCGGAAATTACACAGATGGATGTACAGATTGCAAGATGTCTTCTGATACATCAGATGCTTGGAACTAGGATATCAGATACCCTTACACTGAGACCAGATTGTCTGACGAGAGAAAATGGCCAAGATATGATTGAAATATATCAAGTTAAAACTAAAAGATATAAAAAACCGATCAGTAAAGAACTTGCAAAACTGTTACAGAGTTCTATTGAATATACACAGGAAAAGTTCGGTGATACAGAATACATATTTGTTAATGAAAAAGAACCTGACCGCCCGATGCAGTATATGGCTATAAAAACAAAAGTCATGTCCATGATACAGGAAAAGCAGTTGAAAGATGATCATGGCGAATTATTCGGGTTTGGAACGCACATGTTCCGGCACTACTATGGCGTCAAACTTACAGAAATGCATCTGGATGACTGGACGATAGCGAGACTATTGGGGCATAAAAGACTGAATAATGTACAGCATTACCGGAAAATGAGCAATCAAAGAATGGCAGACGAAACCAGAGAAGTAAGACAGAGGATGAGTGACATCATATATATGAGTCTGGCAAGATGGGGTGAAGAATATGAGCAAATACGACAAGATGATTGAGGAAAATCAGAGAAAAAGTAAAGAGAAAATTGAACTGGCATTGCAAGCAATACAAGATATGCTGGCAAATAAAGAACGTATCAGCGTTCCAAAGCTGATGAAGAAAACTGGATTGTCGAGAGGATTCTTTTATAAAAATCCAACCGTCCGGGATACATTGAACCAAGCAGTAGAGCAACAGGCCGGAATGATAGATCCAAGAAGAGAAATTCTGAACATGGCGATGGAAAAACAGATTGAACTGTTGAACCAGAAGGTGGCAGCTCTGAGCAGAGAAAATAAGGAACTGAAGAGAAAGAACGAAAAGTTACAGAAGGCATTACGGAAACAGGATTTGAATTTTATTAAGAACTTATAACATTGAAAATAATAAGATGGAAGAGATGTGTGCAGACACATCTTTTCATCGTTGAGGATAAAATATATAGAATGAGAATGGGATTGTTTTATGGTATACTAAAAGTGAAATGCTAACTTTGATATGAGGTATAAAACAATATGACAGAAATACAAATTAAAAATTTAATTAAAGAATATGAAAAAGAATATATTGAGTTTATGGAAATTGAGAAATTACCACAGTATAAGATAGATTTTTTTGAAATTAATGTTGAGGAAAGCGATGCAGCAGGATTCGCTTCAGCCGCCCAAGCTTACTATAATACGAAAACAGATGAACATATATTAAGGATATGCAAAAGTTCGGAAATACCAAGGTATATTGTGTTTCATGAATTTACGCATATTTTAGATACGGAAATGTATGCAAAGCAAGATTCTTGGAAATATATGGCTTTGTCTGGTTATACAGAATATCATGCAGCACAAGTTGAATTGATGATAATGTTAGGAGCAGATAGTATACAAACTCAAGATTTTTCATTTACAGTTGATGTTGAAATAGGTAATAGTACAGTTAGGAATTACCTAAACTCAAGACATCAATTAGTAGTGAATATGATGAATAGAACAGATTTTCCAAGAGATATTGAAGCATTAAAAACAACGGTAGGTGTGCTATATAATTATTTTGGAGTGCGTTCTATATGTAAAATGTATGCGAAAGATTATACTGAAGAAGTGGATAACACAATTATTATTCAGAAACTTTCAAAAGTATTATTTGAAGAGATAAATAGCTTTATGGTTGGATGGTTTAATGAAGCACAAGTAGAGCTGAGCTTTGTGTCATATATGAAAATAATGTGGCCTATGCTTCAAAGCTATTTTGGAAAAGAATGAAAGATAGTAACAGTAAACACAGTTTTGTATACAGTTAAACCCAGTAAAATCAACGCATGAGGGGAACTGGCTACATTTTATTTCCCTATCTGGTGGGGCGGTGCCGCGTGGCCGATGAACGGTTTTGTGACCGCCAATGATTTTACCGGCAAGACCGTCATCCCGTTTGCCACTGCTGCCAGTTCCGGCATGGGTGACAGCGGCACCGACCTTGCCAAACTGGCAGGCACCGGCGACTGGCTGGACGGCCAGCGGTTCTTCTCCTCCACCACCGCAGACGATATTCAAAGCTGGCTTGACACGTTGGGCTTGTAAAGGAGTTTTTCTCATGCGTAAAAATTTTGGTACGAATCCATACTTTTTCCCGCTGCCAGTGCTAATCGTGGGCAGCTATGACGGCGATGGCAACGCCAATGCCATGAACGCCGCATGGGGCGGTCTGTACGATGCCGATCAGGTCATCCTCTGCTTGAGCGCGGGTCACAAGACCACCCAGAACATCCTCAAAAACGGCGCGTTCACCGTCAGCTTCGGTACACTGCCGCAGATGAAGCCCTGCGATTATGTGGGCCTTGTCTCCGCCAACAACACACCGGACAAGATGGAAAAAGCGGGCTTTACCACGAAAAAGAGTGAGTTTGTCAACGCCCCGGTCATTCAGGAACTGCCTGTTGCACTGGAATGCAGCTTTGTTAAAAAGACGGCGGACGGCAACATTGTCGGCCAGATCGTCAACATCAGTGCCGATGAATCCGCACTGGATGAAAACGGCCAAATCAGTGCCGATCTCATGCAGGTTCTGAGCTATGACCCCGTGGAGCGCAGCTACCGTGTGCTGGGCAAGACCGTGGGCAAGGCTTTCGCTGTCGGCAGCGAACTGAAATAACCATTCTCCATACAAGCATTTCTCTAATACATACGAAAAGCCCCGGCTCGTTCGGGGCTTTTCGTGTAATCGAAAGGAATCTTTCATGCGTCCAATCTATTTTATCGCCTTAGCGGCTCTATTTTTGGTTGGCTGCGGGGCAGCCGCAGGCGGCGGTGAACCCGGCCATCCTATGTCCACACCGGAGCCGGAATCGATTCTTGAAAATATCACGATTACAGCGGGAGACACTGTGCTGGACGGTGTCCTGTTTGATAATGAGACTGCCCGCGCACTGGCAGAGCGCCTGCCGTTGACCGTCTCGCTGTGGGACCCGGCAGAAAGCTTTGCCAAAGCCTTTGACCTGGACGACCCGCTGCCAGATGCCGCAGCACATACCCGCAGTTATGAATTGGGAGGGCTGGCCTACTGGGATGACGGCCCCTCGGTGGCGATTTTCTACAATGACGATTTGCCGGAAACCATCGTGCCGGTTACAACCATCGGAAAAATCATATCCTCGGTGGAAGTTTTTGAGGATTACGGCGGCGCTGTCACGATTGAAAAGGCTGAGAACGCCCCGGCACAGACTGCGGAAAGCGGTACGATCCCCGCAGAATTGCAGTCCATCCCGGACGGCTACCGCACCCCGGCCGAGCAGCAGGGAAAACTCGAAAAGCTTACCTATGATACATGGGAATCGTTCACCTACGCTGAACACACGCAAAGGCTGACGAAAGAGGCGTGGGTCTACCTGCCTTACGGCTATGACGATACAAAACCCTACAACGTCTTTTATTTGAGTCACGGCGGGTGGAGCGATGAAACGACCTTGATGGGTACCGCGGATGACCCCGGCAGCTTCAAAAATGTCATCGACCACGCCATACAAGACGGTAAAATGCAGCCGATGATCCTTGTCATGCCGACTTACAACAATACCAGTCCGCAGGACAGCGGCAATTACAGCCTTGCCGTGCAGCTTACCGACCGGTTCCACAACGAGCTGGTCAACGACTTGATTCCCGCCGTGGAAAGCAAGTACAGCACCTACGCGCAGGATACAACTCCGCAGGGATTGCGGGCATCCCGCGACCATCGCGGCTTTGGCGGTTTCTCGATGGGTTCCGTCAACACATGGGCAACTTTCCGCTATGCGCTGGACTACTTCCGCTATTTTATGCCGATGAGTGGCAGCTATTCTTTAGATGGCAGCTACATGGCGAGCCTTGCCAAAGCGCAGGGGTATGGCCCACAGGATTTCTTTATCTTTGCAGTCTCCGGCACAAATGACTTCGCTTACAGTGCGTTTAAAGCGCAGATCATGACAATGGCAGAGGATTCTGACGGCTTCTTCACGCTGGCGGATTCTGAACTCGGCGGCAACCTTTCGTTCCGGGAGCATGAGGGCTACGAGCATAACGCGACAGCGTGTGATGAGTACACCTACAACGGGCTGTGCTTTTTCTGGAATGCCAGCCAACCCACAGGTTAATACTGCAAAACCAAGAGAAAATTCTCATTCTACCAAAGAAAATTTATAATAGAAACAAAGGAGGTATTTCCATGAAACTGAAACAGACTTTTGCCGTACTGCTGGCAGCCGGGGCGTTGGTGCTGACGGCCTGCACCCCGCGCGGCGCGGCGAGCAGCAGTGCCGCCGCACCCACCGCAACCGCTGCCCCGCAGCCCACCGAAGCCCCGGCGGACAGTGAGAACACTGACACGAGCAAAGCCGCCGACACCGCCGCCGAGCCAACAGGCGGCAAAATTTTGATTGCCTACTTCACCGCCGCTGAAAACAGCGGCGTGGATGCCGTGGCCTCGGCCAGTTACAGCACGGTGGAGGGGACTGCCATCGGGCGCGTTCGCGCACTGGCGGACTTTATTCAAGCCGATGTGGGCGGTGACCTTTTCTCCATCCGCACGGTGGAGACTTACCCGGTGGGCATCAACGAGGTGATCGACCAAGCAGCGCAGGAGCAGGCTGCCAACGCTCGCCCAGAGTTAGCTGACCACATCGACAACCTTGACGACTACGATACCATCTTCATCGGTTATCCCAACTGGTGGGGCGATCTGCCGATGCCGGTCTACTCTTTCTTTGACGAGTATGACCTCTCCGGCAAGACCATCATCCCGTTCAACACCCACAACGGCAGCCGTCTGTCCCGCACGGTGCAGACCATTCAAGAATTGGAACCCAACGCCACCGTTGTTACCGATGCGTTCACCGTCCATGAAAGCCAAGTGCCGGACGCCAAGAGCGACATTGACGCATGGCTGACCGACATTGGATTTACGATGCAATAAAAAGGAGCAATCACAATGAAAGTTTTACTGACAAATGGCAGCCCGCACCAGAAGGGCTGTACCTACACCGCCCTGTGTGAAGTTTCCCAAGCGCTGAACGACAACGGCATCGATACCGATATGTTCTGGATTGGCAACAAGTCTATCCGTGGTTGCATCGGCTGCCACGCATGCGCCAAAACCGGCAAGTGCGTTTTTGCAGATGATACCGTGGACGAGTTTTTGAACCTTGCCGGAGATTATGACGGCTTTGTGTTTGGCACGCCCGTGCATTGGGGCGGTGCCTGCGGCGCAATCACCTCGTTCTTGGACCGTGTTTTCTACGCCGACCTGAACGCAGGCACGAACCGCTTCCTGCTCAAGCCCGCCGCCGCGGTCATCTCGGCTCGCCGTGCAGGCACTACCGCCACATGGGATCAGATGAACAAATATTTCGGTCTGATGCAGATGCCCATTGTGACCTCCCGCTACTGGAATATGGTTCACGGTGCCGCACCGGAGCAGGTCAAGCAGGATGCTGAGGGCTTGCAGACCATGCGTGTGCTGGGCAACAACATGGCGTTTCTGCTGCACTGCAAAGACATTGCCGAAAAATCCGGTCTGACTGCTCCGCAGCAGGAGCCGATGATTTTTACAAACTTTATCCGATAAACCATGAAAAACCAGGCAATAAAAATATGGGTGGATGCTGCTATGACGCTCTGCCTGATGCTGCTCATGTCCTATTCCCTCATCGGGGAACAGGCGCATGAGTGGATCGGTATGGGAATGTTTGTGCTGTTCATCCTGCACCACTGGCTCAACCGCCACTGGCTGGCAGGGCTGCGGCACGGGCGGTACACGGCGTTCCGCATTTTACAGACTGTCACAGCAGGACTTGTCTGCCTGTGCATGATAGGGGCGATGGTCAGTGCGGTCATCATTTCCCGCACGGTGTTTGCGTTTCTGCCCGCCGTGGGCAACGCCGCCTTTGGCCGCACGCTGCATCTGCTGTCGGCCTACTGGGGCTTTATGTGCATGGCGCTGCACCTTGGCGTAAACTGGCGCATGGTCATAGCGACCATGCAGCGCGGATACCCGGCACTGAAAAAGCACGGTAAGCCGCTGGCGATAGGGGTGTTGGCTGTCAGCGGCTACGGTATCTTTGCCTTTTTCCGCCGTAGTTTGCCGGACTATCTTTTCCTGCGCACCCACTTTGTCTATTTTGATTTTGAGGAACCGCTGATTTTCTTTTATCTCGACTACCTGTGCATTATGGTGCTGGTTGCCTTTGTGGGCTACATCCTTGCCGGGGCTGCACAGGGTGTGCATCGCAAACCCGGCCAATAGGAGAAATACCAATGGCAAATTTCCGAAAATGGGGTGCATTGCTGCTTTGCGCTGTGCTGCTGGCGGGCTGCGCCGCACAGCCCACCGCAACGCCGACACCCACCGAGAGTCCAACACCGACTGCAACGCCGCAGCCAACGACAGAAGCAACCGCCGAGACCGTCACACCCGGCACGGTAGAGGATCGCGGCTTTGTTCATGACAATGTGCTGCGCTCTGCCGCAAATGGTGATATTCATTTCAGCAGCTACATTCCCGCCGACTACGATGGCAGCCGGCCTTATGCGCTGTTTGTTTCGCTGCCCGGCTGGGAGGGGCTGTACTTTCAAGGCGTGGGCGAAAATCTGCACTGGGAAGAATTTGCCTTTACCGCGCAGAACTATGTGCCGGATATGATTATCATTTCGCCCCAGCTCAACGATTGGGGCGAGACCTCGGCGGAGCAGACCATCGCCTTGACCGAATATTTTTTACAAACCTATAACATTGACCTCGTCCGCGTCTATCTGGAGGGGTACTCCGGCGGCGGGGAGACAGGCTCGATCGTCATGGAGCTGCACCCGGAACTGTACACGGCGTATTTGGCGTTGGCTACCCAATGGGATGGCGATTTGAATGTGCTGGCCGATGCCGAAACGCCTGTGTATATGGGCGTAGGGGATAACGACAGCTACTACGGCTCCGCTCCATTGCGGCAGGCGTATGCCGAACTGTGCGAAATTTATAAGTCACGCGGCAAAACGCAGGAAGAAATCGACCGCTTGGCGGTGCTGGATGTGCGAGGTCAGCAGTTTTTTACAGAACACGGTTTTGCCGACCAGCACGCGGGCGGCGGGGCATTTGCCCACGACGAAACCACGATGGGCTGGCTTTTCGGCACGCACGAGGAAGGAACTACGCAATGAAAAAGATGTTGATTGTCTACTATTCATGGTCCAACGGCAATACCAAGCGCATTGCCGAGCAGCTGCAAGCCGCCACCGGTGCGGACATTATGCGGATTAAAACGGTACAGCCCTACCAAGGCTCCCATAATGACGTGGTGCGCCAAGGACAGGACGAGGTAGAGGCCGGCTATGAGCCGCCAATCCGCCCGATGCCTTACGACGTGCAGGACTACGACATCATCGCCGTTGGTACGCCCACTTGGTGGTATACGATGGCCCCGTCCGTGAAAACTTCCTTGAACAGCAACAGCTGGTACGGCAAAACAGTCATCCCGTTCATGACAAACGGCGGTTGGCCGGGCACCGTCCTGCGCGATATGCGCGCCGTCTGTCGTGGTGCCTCGTTTGCACAGGAACGGGAATTCCGCTTTGATTCCACCGGCGGCCCCCAGCTCGTCACACCCCAGTCCGCAATCGACACATGGGTGGACGAAGTGCGCGCATTGCTGTAAAATCCATAGGGGAGGAAATCCAAATGGGGAATTGGCTGATCTGCCCATTGTGCGGCAGAAAAACAAAAATTCGTATTTTGCCGGAAACGGCGCTGCTTCATTTTCCGTTATATTGTTCACGGTGCAAAAAAGAGGTAGTCATCAGTGTAGTAGGTAATAAATTGAAAATCGAAACCCCAGAAGCTTAGAGCCAAAAAGGAGCCTGCATTCTGAAGTCCAGACGGACTTGAATGCAGGCTCCTTTTTTGTTTTAGGGGTTATTTTGCCAATGCGGGTTCTTTGTTGGGGTTCACCGCATCCTTTGTAGAACCGCCTCGCATAACAGACAGCACAGCGCGGCTGACAACAAGCAACATTTCAGCCTCATAGGGAGAGCAAGTTGAAACGATACTTTGTAAGTCGTGAATAGTGTCCCGACCATCCGCAGCAGAACCCCAAAAACACAAATCGTCCAATGACATGTGCAATGCCCGCGCGATGGGGAACAGGGAAGTCATCTCCGGGTTGCCTTTGCAGGTTTCATAATCGGATACTGTGCGCAAGCTGACACTTGCCTTTTCAGCCAACTGGGCTTGTGTCCACTTTAAGTCGTCGCGTTTTTGCTTTATTGCATTTGCCAATTCAATGGAATCTTGTGTCAACTTACTCACCTCGATGTCTATTTTACTGCGTATTTCGACATCGAGGAACGAATCAAAATGTGTGAATCAAGGCAAAAATAAACATTATACTGCGTATTGAGAGCTATAAAAGTGCGCTATATTACAAAACGCTGTCTTCGTAAGGGTGGATACTTCTTAACTATGCAGATTACTGCGTTTGAAATTTCAGAAAAAATAAAAATATGGGGACAGGTTTTGCCCCCATAGGGTGATACCCTAAAATCAGAGCTATATCAGCGGGGAGGTGAATTGGTGATTGAAGCGCCACTGCGGCGCCGTGAAATTGTCGAAATACTTTATTCGGCAAACGGAAAAGTTAAAATTAACGATCTGGCGGCGCGGTTTGGCGTGGAACGTAGAACAATCCGTAGAGATGTTGAAAAACTGTCGTTGATTTATCCAATCGCAAGTCAACCGGGTCGTCACGGCGGCGTCTACATAAATTCACCGATTCGATTTGCTCCGAGATATCTTCACCCAGAGGAAGCCGAAGCGTTGATTCGCATAATGCGGCTTATTCCTGAAAACGAGCAGATATATATTCGGACAATACTCCGCGATTTGGCTCATATAGATGGCGTTTAACTATCTATTCTCGCAC